>Ga0209108_10000201_pt1 | contig 32005 bp, 28 predicted proteins | sample Rifsed10ft1_FD_184003 | JGI IMG/M metagenome (GOLD analysis project Ga0209108, IMG submission 184003) | Soil microbial communities from Rifle, Colorado, USA - sediment 10ft 1 (version 2) | ecosystem: Environmental > Terrestrial > Deep subsurface > Rock core/Sediment | place: Rifle, Colorado...
CACGTGAGTCATGGCAGTCGTCGCGCCGGACGCGCCCGTCTGGTCGCGGATGCGCGACGATCCTGGTGGTGCGCCACCTCGACCGCGGCGAGCACCATCGCGAGCGTGCCGATCGCCACGGCGAAGGTCGCCGCCGGAATCACCGTTCTCGTGGAGATGCCTGCTGACCCGACGCCCGAGCTGATACCCGGCTTCAACATCTCGTCAGGCACGACGAAGCCGAGCAACCAGCCTGCGACCCAGAGTCCGGCGATGATTCCGGCCGCCATCGCCACGTTAGGCGCCTGATGACGCCAGGACATGGCATCGGATTGCCCTCGCACGCGACGCCAGAGACTGCGAAACGGTAGTGTGATGGTGGCGGCAAGGTAGAAAAGGCCGCCGATTCCCGCGCCCGGAAGACCGGCTGTCATTCTCAGTGCCCCTTCTCGTAGGTGGTGAACGACCGCTTCATCACGAGCTCGAGCCAGGCAGCCCTGAGGAAGAACATCGCGTTGACGGTGCGCAGCACGAAGAACGCTGGCAGCGAAACCAGCGCCCGGCGCAGCTCGCGCCGCTGTGCCGCACCGATCAGAACCGGCACCGCCACGGCCGGTACATCAATGACGTAGCCTATCAGGAGCCATGGATTCCTCAGCGCGAGCGCCAGGAGCGGGAGCGCGAACAGGTACGCCACCGCGGCAACGACGGCATCCCAGAAAGCCACTGCCACGGCGTGGCGCAGGAATGGAACGGCGAGCAGGCCTTTGCGATGCAGGCGCACATTCTGCACGAATCCATGCGACCACCGCTTCAGTTGCCTGGCGAGGAAATGGAAGTTGTGCGGCTCGATCGGATAACTGACCGCCTCGGGAATGAACCGCACCTTTCGGCCGCGCTGATAGAACGTCCAGGTCAGGTCCATGTCCTCCGCGAGCGTCCGGGTTGGCCATCCTCCCACGGCCCGCAGCGCGCTGGCGCGATACATCGAGAAGCAGCCTGACGCGATCAGCGGCGCGCCCCACGCCTCCTGCACCCTCTTGTAGAAGGTGAACGCGAAGAGATACTCGACGTATCGTCCTCGCTCCCATATCGATCGGATGCGGCGCGGTATCACCGAGCCGCATGCAGCCACGACCGCAGAATCGTCAAAGGCCGGCATGAGCCGCTCGATCGCATCGGGAGCAAGCGTGGTGTCGGCGTCGATCGCCATGACGAACGGCGTCTTCACGAATCGCAAGGCGAACGATTGCGCCCCCGCCTTCGACCCCGTGTTTCGCACTGGGCGGATGACCGACACGCCGAACCGCTCCGCGACGAGACACGTGTCGTCGGTCGAGCAGTCATCGATGACGAGGATCTCGGCCGGCGCGACGCTCTGCGTCAGCAGCGAGATCAGGGTATCGCCGAGCGTAGCGCCCTCGTTGTAGGCTGGAACGAGGACCGTGACCGGCACCGTGCGTGCCTGCCGCTCCGATGCAGGAACGAACCCCTCATGCGGGCGCCCCGGGGATTGGCGGGCGCGATATGGACGATTGGTGCCGGAATCGTCGCGGATTCCTGAGCTCATTTCACGATGAGGAAGACGTGGACGCCAGCGTTCACCATTGACGACACGCGAACACCATGGTCAACCCGAATCGCGGCGCCGTGGCGGCCAAGCGTCAACCGTTGTGGTTCAGCCTCGCGCCCAGGTGACCTGTCGTACGCGAATTCTGGTGCGGCAGCGGTGCGTCGGTGGTGGAGGACGCATCACGAGCACGCTCCACGCCGTCACCGCAAGGGTCATTTGCCCGCCATCAGGCCATGGTTCGCGCGTGGATTCTGTGATCCTGGTCGCCGGCGGATGTCACAGTGCGATTGATCACACTTCGTGGCCCGCAGGTTGCTCTGATCAGGGCAGCGCCTTCACGTCATCGTGGGATGACCTGCCCGCGCTGTGACGATTCCAGTCGAGGCGCGAGGCAACATCTCGACAACGACTACCGGAGGGTACTTCCGATGCGCGTCGGAACACTGTTAGGCATTGCGGTGGGTCTCTCGGCTTGCGCCGAGTCTCCCATCGCACCGTCGAAAGTGATCGACCAGCCGCCGGCGCTGTCCGCGGCCACGTCGTCATCGCAGCTGACCACTCCATTCAACCGCACATTGTGGATTTCGTGCGCGAACGACGGCGCCGGCGAGTCGGTGGCGCTGGCCGGTGAGATTGAGATTCACAGCCAATCGACCGAGGACGCCAATGGCGGCGTGCACCTGTCGACCCACGTGCGTCCGTCGCGTGTCATTGGCGTCGGACTGTCGACCGGCGCGAGGTACCGCGGCACGGGCGGCACGTTCGAAGCCGAGGGATACGCCGCTGACGGGTATCCGGCCACGTACACCTTTGTGAACAACTTCAGGATCATCGGTCAGGGGCCTGGCAACAACCTGACGATGCACATGACCGTCCATCAGACGATGAACTCCGACGGCGCGCTTTCCGCCGACGTGGATCTGACCAACAGCGACTGCAACTGAGTTGTTGAATGCTTTGTTGGTGAATGCTTCAGCGGCCGCTCCTCGTGATTCGGGTGGCGGCCGCAGGCATTTCCTGGCTACCACTCGACACACGCAGAGCCCGCCAGCCGGCCGCTCGTGAGGCTTGCCGCGAATCGGTGTCACGTACATGGTCCGGTGTGACCTGAGCATGCACCACAGCCACCGGAGGACCTGTGTACCTCATTCGCGACATCATGTACTGCAAGCCGGGCAAAGTCCGCCCGCTGCTCACGAAGTTCAAGGATCTGGCTCGGCTGACCGAGAAGATGGGTATGGGTCGAATGCGGCTCATGACCGACGTCAGCGCCGAACAGTTCTGGACGCTGGCGTCCGAGTTCGAAGTGCCGAGCCTGAAGACGCTCGAGGACATGGACAACATGCAGGGATCGCCCGAGGACATGAAGGAATTCGAGCGCATCATGTCCGGTTACCATGACCTGGTCCACCATGGAAGGCGCGAGATCTACCGGATAGAGCAGTAGTCGAGGCGCCCTCACCCCTTTCGCAAGGCAATGACTGGATCGACCCGCGCGGCGCGCCGCGCGGGGATCCAACTCGCCGCCAGGACGGCAACAGCGAGCACGGATGCCATTGCGACGTACGTCAGCGGATCGGTGGTCGTCACCTCGAACAGCATCGTCCTGAGCACTCGCGTCAGGGCGAGCGCCACCAGCAGGCCGATAGTGAGCCCGACCAGCGCCAGCACCGCTGCGTCGCGCAGGACCAGCGCCACAACGCTCCCGCGTTCAGCGCCAAGCGCCATGCGGATCCCGATTTCTCCCGTGCGCTGTGCGACGGCGAACGACAGCACGCCGTAGATCCCCATGACGGCGAGCGAGAGCGCGACCGTCGCGAAGAGTCCCAGCAGGACGGCACTGAAGCGCGTCTGCGCGCTGGCGGTGGCGACGCGGGCCGACATGGAACGCACGTCGAATACCGGCGCGTGCGGCGCAACACGCCTGACGACGGCTCGGACCGCCGGCGCGAGCGCCGACGGGTTACCGGTCGCGCGCACGAAGATCATCATGCGGGACAGCCGCGCCTGACCGTACGAGATGTAGGTGTCCGGCCGCGCCGTGGAATCGATCGTTCCATAGCGAACATCGCCGACAATGCCGATGATCTCCGCGCCGGTGTGAAAGCCACCCTGATAGACGCCGACCCGCTTGCCGATGGGGTCTTCTCCCGGGAAGTACTGGCGCGCCGCCGCTTCGTTGATGATGACCACCTTCGGTGAGCCAAGCCGATCATTGTCACCGAACATCCGCCCACGCTTGAGGGGCACTCGCATCGTCCCGAACCAGTTCGGCGAGACCCAGTGGACGCCGACCATCGCGTTGCCCGTAGAGCTGCGCGGCCGGTCCGCGAAGGTCATGATGGTGCCGTTGCAGCCATTGTTGAGCGGCGGACAATCGGCGATCGCGACGCGCTCCACACCCGGAATCCCCCCGATCTCCGCCTGGAGCTGTTCGTAGAAGCCGGGCATGGAATCGGGAGCCAGAACACCCGGCGGCACGGACAGGCGAAGCGTGAGCACGTTGCGCCCGTCGAAGCCGGGGTCGACGTCGAGCAGGTTGCCAAGGCTCCGGATCATCAGCCCCGAGCCCGCGAGCAGCACGAGCGCCAGTGCGACCTCCGCCACCACCAGAGCACGACGGCTCACTCCCACGCGCCGACCGGCGCCTGCCCCTGAACTGCCCTCCTTCAGGTCGCCGACGAGGCTGGGCCGCGTCGCGCCTAACGCGGGGGCCAGCCCGAAGAGGAGGCCTACCGCCACGGTGACGACGAACGTGAACGCCAGGGCGCTGGCGTCGATCCGGATGGCCTCGAATCCGATGGCGCCGATGCCGCCGCCGAGACCCTGAACGCGGAGCGTCTCCTGCGGGTTCATGGAGCTCAGGATTCGCGTGCCCGCGACCGCCACCACCAGGCTGGCAACACCGCCCAGGAGCGCCAGCACCAGGCTCTCCGTGACCAGCAGCCTGACGAGCCGCCCACGTCGCGCTCCCAATGCCAACCGCACCGCGATCTCCCGCTTGCGGGCGACAGCGCGCGCGACGAGCAGGTTCGCGAGGTTCACGCAGGCTATGAGCAGCACCAGCGCCACGGCGCCGAACAGCACGAGCAGCGAACTGCGCAGGCCCGACCCGACGCGAATGGTATCCAGGGGGCGTGCGGCTGCCGTCCACCGATCCGGCGTTGTGCTGGTGGTCAGGGTCCCCGCCTGCATCGGAAACGCTTCGTAGATCCTCGGGCCAATCAGTTGTGCTTCGGCAATCGCCTGCGGGCCCGTGACCCCATCCTTCAGGCGACCGATCAGCGAGAACTCGAGCGACCACGGCTCGCTCAACTCCTCGGCCGCACGCGCCGAAAGATTGAGCAGCGCCTCAGCCCGTCCGGAGAGTCCGCGGAATCCCGGCGGCAGGACGCCAATGATTTCCCACGGCTGGTTGTTCAGGCTCAATGACTTTCCGACGACGCCGGGATCGGCGTTGAATCGCCGCTGCCACAGTGCATCGCTGATCAGCGCGACACGGCGCGCGCCGGCGCCGGCGTCGATTTCCGGCGGGAAGTCGCGTCCGCGTGCCACCGGAACGCCCAGTGTGGCGAGGTACTGCGCCGTGACTTCTTCCACTCCCACCCGCTCGGGATCGGCCCCGGTCAGAATCGTCTGGCTGGAGCTGTGTGCAGCCAACGTCGCGTAACTCCGCTGATTGTCCCGGAAGAACTTGTACTTCGGGTGCGACCAGGGCGCGGCGCCATCATCCCTTGATGTCTGAACGATGTCGAACAACCGACCCGGTTCGGGAAACGGCAGCGAACGAAGAAGCAGCGCGTCTACAGCCGAGTAGATGGCGGTATTGGCGCCAATCCCGATGCCCAGGGTGAGCACGGCGATGGCGGTGAATCCCGGCCGCGCCGCGAGGCCGCGGAAGGCGTACCGGATGTCATCAGCGAATTCACGCAGTCGTTCGCGCACGTCGAGCCTCCGCTCCTTGAGTTCAGCCGAATCGCCGAGTCGGTGTTCGGCGTCCGCGTACGTCCGCCCCAACCGGCGGATGGCTTCAGCACGCGCCGCCTCGGGCGACAGGCCGCGCGACGTCAACTGCGCAACGCGCTCCTCGAGGTGAAACGCCAGCTCATCGCGCATCTCCTGGCGAGCGAGCCGCCGGCTGAAGGGATCGAGATGAAACAGCCGCCGCGAATGACTCATTAGGACGTCAGCCGGTGCGAAGCGCCAGGATGTCCGCCAGGGCCCGCGCATAACGCTCGAGCGAGGCGCCTTCCGTCCGCAGCCAGGCGCGACCAGCCGCACGCATGCGGTAGTAACGAGCCTTTCGATTGTTACCGGTCACTCGCCACTCCGATTCGATCAGCCCGCGCTCCTCCATCCGGTGCAACGCGTAGTACAGCGCCCCGTCATCGACATCGACGGACCCATTGGACTGTTGTTCGAGCCACGTGACGATTTCGAAACCGTGCATTGGGCCCCAGGTGAGCGCCTTGAGCACGAGGACATCGAGCGTCCCTTTCAGGAGTGACGGTGAATCGGCCATTGATCCCCCCAGACGTTCCCATGAGACACTGGGGGGAGAGTAAGGGTTGCCGAGCGGCCGTTTCTCGATACGCACGGGGGCACTTTCCGGTGACAGCCGGACGGCTCGCCGTCATACCGGCTGGACACCCCCTCGCTCGAAGTGCCACCGTTGAATCGAACCGGTGGCTTGCCGATCGGTTGGCAAACTCTGCCGCTCGCGTGTGACACGCATCCTGTTGCGCGCTTCGGGCAAAGCCGCTGGTGGGGCGTGTGATCCAGTGGTCCACGAGCAATGCCGCCATCGCCACGGTCACGTCCACCGGTCTCGTCACGGCACAAGCGCCCGGCAGCGCGGTCATCCGGGCAACGTGTGAAGGGAAGAGCGGCACGAGCGCACTGACCGTGACGGCTCGTCCGGTCACCGTCGGCAAGACTATCGCGCTGTCGGCGCAGGCCTTGAGCGAAACCGGTCAACAACTGACTGGCCGGGCCGTTTCCTGGTCGAGCGGCACGCCCGGTGTTGCGCAGGTCTCGGCCACCGGTGTCGTCACCGGCCGCATCGTCGCGTGGTCGAGCAGCGCGCCGACCGTCGCGATCGTCAACGGATCGGGCATCGCGACCGGGGTATCGACCGGCACGGCGAGCATCTCGGCAACGAGCGAGGGGAAGTCCGGGTCGGCGACGATCATCGTTGGCGTGCGAACGGTCACCGTGACTCCGAATTCCGTGGCGATCGGGCCCTACGTGTCCGCCAAGCTGACCGCGGTGGTGCGCGACCCGGGCGGCGCGATCGCGAACGTGCCGGTGACCTGGTCGAGCAGCAACACCGTCGTCGCCCGGGTCGCGGCCGACGGAACAGTGACCGGTGTCTTCCCCGGCACCGCGATCATCACCGCGACAGCGGGAACCGCGTCCGGGACCGCAACGGTCACCGTGAAGCTGGGAGGCTGAGCTACGGTACCCGAGGCGTAAGTTCGACTCGCTTTGCGCTTTGCGTTATGGATCAGGGTACATCGCCACCGGCAACTTCGTGATGCCCCGGTCCTTCTTCTGCTTATCGACCATCTTCGCCACGTCGGCCAGGAGCTTCTTCGCGTCATAGACGATGCCATCCTTGATCGTCCACTTCACGCCGCCGACCCGCTCGACCTTGCCGGTCTTGTCGTTCAGCCGGACGAACCCGTTCCCGTAGAGGACCTTCAGGTTCGCGATCGGATTCTCCGGTACGATCGCCAGGTCGGCCAGCATCCCTGGCCGGACGACGCCGTACTCGATCGGCGTGCCTAACGGCCTGAAGATTTCCTCGGCCGCATGCATCGTCCCGGCACGGATCACCTCGAGCGGATGGAACCCGGCTTCCTGGAAGTTCTCCAGCTCCTCGATGTAAGAGAACCCGTACGTGTTGTAGATGAAGCCCGCGTCCGTCGAGGGCGTCACGCGGCCGCCCATGTTCTTGTAGTCGTTGATGAATTCCATCCACACCTGGTAGAACTTCTTCCACGCCACCTCGTCCCACGTCGTCCAGTTATAGAAGTAGGCGCCGTGATTCTCCCGGTTCGGCGTGTAGAAATCCCAGAGCGACGGCAGGGTATACGTCTCGTGCCATTCGGCCGTGCGACGTTTCACGAGGTCGCGCCCCGACATGTACGTCGTCATGGTCGGGTCCAGCGTCGCATCGTTGTCCTTCAGCAGCTTGAGGAACGCGTTCCACTTCTCGCTGTGCGGCGTCACCAGACTCCACTGACGCGCCACCTGCCCGAAGCGCCACTGCTCGTCGTTGTAGTTGTACGTGTCCGGATACGGCTGGATGGAGGTCTTGTCGTACATCGACTCGAAGATGCCGTAGTAGTGGGTGACCGCGCCCAGGCCAAGCTTCACCGCGGCGGCCGCGTTCATCTGCGCGACGCCGGTCTGCGCCAGGTGTGCCGTGGTCCCCATCCTGTTCTTCTTCGCTTCGTCGATCAACGCCGCCATGATCGAAGGTTCGTGCGCGCCCAGCTTCAGGCAGTCCACGCCCTGTGACGCCGCGAACCGGACCCACTCGCGTGCCTTCTCGGGATCCTGAATCGGCCCGCCCTTCCATCCTTCACCGCCCCCCATGCGGTGGCAGGAAACCAGCCGCGGAGCAGTGATCTCATTCTTTGCGCTCCTGGCCTTCTCCTTCAGCGACCATTCGAAGCCTCCGAAGGGAACGCCGCGGACGGTCGTGATGCCGTGGCCCAACCAGAGCTTGTAGACGTATTCCGCCTCGGGGGCTTTGGGGACGCCGCCCGTATGCACGTGCAGGTCAACGAAGCCTGGCAGCACATACATCCCCTCGGCCTGAATCTCGCGAGCCGGTCCCTGGGGCCGCCGCTGCTGGTCGATCGGCAAGCCGGGGAAACCCACGTCGACAATGCGCGTGATCCGGTTCCGCTCGACGACGATATCGACCGGGCCACGAGGCGGCGCACCCGTTCCATCAATGAGGGTCGCGCCACGGATGATCAGCCGGTCGAACGGCCCTTCGCCTTCAGCGCGATTCGGAGCCGGTGCCGCGTCGCGTTCCTGGGCGACGGCGGGCGCGTTGAGCAGACCGATCAGGACAGTGGCCGCGGCCAGCGGCGACAGCGCCCGGAAGACTGGTGCGTACATGGGAATGGAACTCCGGCTCGAGGAAAACGGGATCGGTGGGACCAACCGGGAAAGACAGGCCCGGGGCGCCGGCAGTCAAGTATTGCGACTGGTGCGGAGGGCTGTCAGTGCTGCGTTCGAGCCGGAGGCTCGCCCTGACGCCAGACCAGGGAAGGTCACGGGTCGGAATCCAGGTGATATGTCTGACGGGCGCGCCGGAAGTAATCGTGCAGACGATGGCGGCGGAGACGAGACGCTCCAATATTTGAACGCAGCCGGGATCGGCACCCCACCCTACCCACCCCACCAGTAACGGCCGAACGCCGAAGGCAGGAGCCATGTCAGCGATTCCAGGCAAGTCGGTGCTCGCGGTTCTTGGAACCGCGGCCATCCTCTGCTGGACACCAGGAGCAAACGCGCAGGACGCACCGGTCCTGGTCGGGACCTGGAGTCTCAACATCGACAGGACCGAGCCGGCGAAGGACAAGGTCATCGAAGAGCCCGAGGGAACCGGCGCCGGTCGCACCATGCGCACGGGTCTTGGCTCGAGAGGCGGTGGCCGCAGCCGGGGCGGCGGTGATGGCACGACCGCTGGCGGCGGTGGAGGCGGCCGCGGAAACATCCGGCTGATCTTCGGCGGAATGATGATTGCGTCCAAAACCCTCAAGGTGACGCAGGCTGATTCGATCATCACGATCGAGGACGAGGACGGTCCGCTTTTCATCAACCTCCGCGCCGACAACAAGACGCTCACAGAGACACTCGCGAATCAGACGGTGCTGAAGACGAAAGTCCAGTGGAGGAAGAACGAACTCGTCGTCGAACGCAGCCATGATACCGACGGCTCTGCGCGCATGATCATGCGGGTCGACCCGAAGAACCCGAAGGTGCTCATCGTCGACTTCCATTATGAGCACAAGCGGCAGCGCCGGACGATCGATCAGCGGCGGATCTACGAAGCGGGGACGTGAACGGACGCTGGTGGCTGCTTGCTGCTTCCTGCAGGCAGCAAGCAGTAAGCAGTAAGAAGCTGTTTCTACTTCTCCATGACCGTCACCGCGCCCGGCGGGACCACCACGACCCGCAACGTCTGCGTGTGTCGTTGTCCGCCGACGTCCAGCACCACGCGATAGTCACCCGTCGCCGCCGATGGCGGCGCGCCGCCGGCCCGACCGCCTCCACCGCCACGTCCGCCGCGACCGGCACCTCCACCAGCCGCGAGCGCGCGCGCCTGAGCCGTCGGACTGCCTGACGAGTCGGGCGCCGCCCGCGATTCCGCTGGCCGCGGATTGAATCCCGGCGGGAAACCTGGAACGTTGACCGGACCGGCGCCTTGTCCGCCAAAGCGCCCGCCACCTCCCCGGCCGCCGAACGCGACCTGCACGCCAGCCGGACTGGCGATGAGGTTCCACTCCACGCGGTTCAGTCCCGCGTTTCCCGGGCCTCTCAGCCGAGCGATGGTGTCTCCCGCCGCGTTGACGATTCCGACGCGCGCTGAATCCGCCGGGGCCGCCAGGCGATACGTGATGACCGCGCCGGACGGACCACCATCGACACGCCAGGCGCGATGCGCGCGCGGCTCGGAGGGTGGGGGAAGCTGGCCATACTGCAACGCGATCGGTGGCGCGAAGAGGTGCGACGACTTCGCCAGAACTTCGGTGCTCATCTGCTGGAGCGGCGCCACGTCGAGAATCATGATGCCGCGACCATGCGTTCCCGCGATCAGTTCCCGATCGCGCGGATGGATCTTCAGGTCATACACGGGGACTGTGGGCAGTCCGTTCCGAAGCGGGAACCACGACGCCCCCTTGGTGAGCGAGGCATGCACACCGAGCTCCGAGCCGACGTAGATCAGATTCGGGTTCACCGGATCCTCGGCCACGACGTACGCAGACCCGGGACGGTCGCTGGGAAGGCCGGCGGAAATGGAGCGGAAGGTCCTGCCGTAATCGTTGGAGACAAAGACGTACGGCTTGAAGTCGTTGACGCGATGGTTGTCGAACGTGACGTAGACCGTAGCCGTGTCATGATGCGACGGCGCGACCTTGCTGACGTGCGTGAGCGGCGGAACGCCGGCGAAGCGCCCGCTCAGGTCCTCCCAGGTGCCGCCGTCGTTTCTGGTGAGCCACACCTTCCCGTCGTCGGTTCCGACATACAGCATGCCGGCACGGAGTGGTGACTCATCGATGGTGATGATCGTGCCGTTTTCTTCGGCTCCGGTGGCGTCGCGCGTGATGCCGCCCGACGCGTCGGTCGCGACATTCCCTTCCGCGTCGAAGCCGCTGGAGATGCGCAGCCAGTCCGGGTTCTGCGCCGAAAGATCGGGCGAAATGGCCACCAGGTTCTCTCCGCGCTGGACCGACTTGAACAACTTGTTGGCCCCTGCGTAGTAGACCTGCGGGTTGTGGCGCGAGAGGATGAACGGCGTGTTCCAGTTCCAGCGGTTGGCCACGGCCGGGTCGGCCATCTCGGTGCGCATGCGCTGGCGGATATCGGCGATCTGGCGCTCCTGCTCGGGCGTCAAGGGGCGCGTGCCATCACCACGGATCTGCGCGATCTGTTGCCCGTACTGATTCACGGTCACCGTTCGCGGCCGGAGATTCGTCGTCTGGGCGGTTCCGAGGTTTCGCCGCGCGATGTTGCCGCCCTGCGACTCGTAGTAGACGAACTCCGGATTGAACGGATCCTGCGCGCTCTGCAAACCATCCGCCGCGAAGATCGCGAACCAGTCAGTCATCTGCAGCTGGCCGTTGCGGCGGCGAGAGATCCCGCACGACGTGCCGTTGTCCTGGAGGCCACCGCAGACGCGATACGGCACCTGGTAGTCGAAACTGATGCCGTAGAACTGGCCCATCGCCATGTTGTTCAAGCCGTCGTACGTGCCGCCCTTGTCGTGCGTCTGGAACAACCCGGCGTCGCCACCAACGATGAAATGATCCGGATCGTTCGGGTTGATCCACATGGCATGGTAGTCCTCGTGGATCCCGAGCATGCCCGCGCGCCACGAATAACCGCCGTCGTCGGAGATCTGGAAATCCACCGCCATTCGGTAGACGCGATTCGCGTTTCTCGGATCGACCCGGATCTGTGAGAAGTAGAATGGACGGTTGTTCGTGACGCTCATCCACCGCCAGGTGTTGCCGCCGTCCGTCGACCGATACAAGCCGCTGCGCAGCCGCTGCGGCTTCTCGCCGCGCACGCTGTCCGCCTCCACCATCGTGTAGACGATGTTCGGGTTGCTCGGCGCGATCACGACGCTGATGCGGCCCTTCGTCGTTTCCGGGAAACCGCCGCCCTTGACCTCGCGCCAGGTGGTCCCGCCATCGCCACTGCGCCACAGGGCTGATCCGGGACCTCCGCTGCGGAGGAAATGCGGACCGCGCACGCGCTCATAGCTGGCCGCGAAGAGCACGTTCGGATTGCGCGGATCGATGGCGATGTCGATGAACCCCGCCTTGTCGCTGATGAACTTGCTCAGCGTCCAGGTGCGGCCCCCGTCGGTTGTCTTGTAGAGACCGCGCTCGGGATTGGAGCCCCACAGCGCGCCTAACGCCGATACCCAGACGATGTCCGGATTGGTGGGATGGACGACGATCCGGCCGATGTGCTGCGTCTTCTCCAGCCCCATCGATCGCCACGTCACACCGCCGTCGGTCGACTTGTAGATCCCGAATCCGGGTTGCACCGAGTTTCGCGAGTCATCTTCGCCGGTGCCCAGCCAGATGACATCGGGATTGCTGGGTGAAATCGCGATATCGCCGAGTGACGCGATCGGCGAGTTCTCCCAGAGCGGGATGAAGGATGTCCCGGCGTTGACAGTCTTCCAGAGCCCGCCCGTGGCGCCCGCCACGTAGAACACCTTGGGACTCCGCGGGTCGACCTCAACGTCCGTGATACGGCCGGCCATGTTCACCGGACCGATCGACCTCCAGGTCAATCCGGCCAGGGTGGACGAATCGGGGACCTGAGCGTTCAGCGCCAGTGGAGGCGTTGCAGCGAGAGACGTGACGAGGCTCAGGGTGAACGTGGAAGCTCGCATTTGCGGTCGGCGGGTCGAATGTGGGAAGAGTGAGCGGCTTGGTGGCGTCTTCCCCTCTACGCTGTGCCGAGGAGAGGCGTTGCCCTTCCAGCCAGGCAACAGGCATCAGGCATCAGGGGCTCGCCGACAAACGCCGTCGAGTGCCGGCTGAAGCTGCGACGCCGACCTCGGTTCGCACAGAACGAGAACACTGGCCCGCCGCGACGGCCATCCGCAGATTGCGGATGTCGGCAGCTCTCGAGCGCCGACAACCATCTCTCCCTCGTCGTGGAGTCCGATGCGCCCCCTGGAAGCCCTGTTCGTCGCGGCACTGATCGTCGCCCTTGTGCTGCGGTGGCTTCGGCCGCGCAACCGGCAAGTCACGGCGACGCTGCTTGCCATGATCGGCATCCTGGCGGCGTTGCACCTGGTGGTCGACGGCTGGCGCTGGGAGATGATTCCGGCGTACGCCATGGCGCTTGGCGCCGCGTGGATCCTGTCGCGTGACCTCCGGCGTGTGTCCGGCGCAAAAGCCGGCGAGAGCTCGCGCTGGGCCGCCATCCCCTCGACCGCCCAGCGCGTCGGATGGGGGGTCATCCTTGGAGTCGCCGCGGCGGCGGCTGTGGCCATCCCGGCGTGGGCCTTTCCGCGCATCGTGCTCCCTGAACCGGATGGGCTCTACCACGTGGGTCGCATGGACATCACCTGGACCGATTCGACGAGAAACAACCGTCGGATCGACGTCGCGGTGTGGTATCCCGCCGAGCAGCCTAACGGGAGAGTCCTCGCTTACCATCCGCGGCCCGCTGTCCTGGGGGCGCGACTGTCCCGCGGGACTTCGCTTCCCGGATTCACGTTCCGCAACCTCACCGCGGCGCGCACGCACGCGACGCGCGATCCACGCTTCAGCATCCGCGAGGGCCGTTCGCCTATCGTGCTGGCGGCGCACGACAGTGGCGGCACGCGGTTCGAGGGAACCGCGCTCCACGAACGACTGGCGAGCCAGGGCTACGTGGTGGCGAGTGTCGGCGACAATGGAACCGGCGAAATGGCGGCCGGCTTTTCCGACATGGTACAACGCGTGAGTGACCTTGCCTTCGTGCTCGATCGGCTCGTGAACCTGCCGGCCGGAGGAGCCATCGACACGCTGAACGGACACGTGCGGGTCGACCGGATCGCGGTGATCGGACGTGGTACCGGCGCCGCCGTCGCGATGGAGCTGGCCGCCACCGAGCCTCGCGTGACCGCCGTCGCGGCGGTCAATCCCGGACAGCTCGGCGAGGCCGCTCAGAGAGGCGTCAGGCGGCCGTTGCTCGTGTTTTCCGTCAGCGATGCGATGCCGGGCCTCGACGATGCGCTCCGCTACGGCGGAACCGAAGCGCGTCTCGAAGGCGCAACGGGCGAGACGCTGTCGGACCGGGCCCTTCTGGGTCGTCCCATCACGAAGATACTCGGCATTGGCTCGGCCGACACACCGCAGGACGTGCACGCGGCGGTCTCGGCGCTCACCCTGCGCTTCCTCGATCAATACCTCAAGGAGCGGCGTGAGCAGACAGAGGTGGACCTGCCCTCACGCGTGCGCGTGCGGCTCATCCCCCATCAGCCACGGGCGGGCTAGTGCCGTTCCAACTTGTCTCGACTAGTGCCGTTCCAACTATTCTCGCCAAGTGGTTCAATGCAAACCCATACCTTCGAGCGTTCGGTGAAACAAGTTGGAACGGCACTGGAGAGGCGTAACTTTACTCCCTCGGCGATCGAACTCATCTGAGTCGCAGCCATCAGGCACATCAAGTTGGAACGGCACTAGCGGGAAGCTCCATCACGAAGCAGTGCTTCTGCCCGACGGTCCATTCATCGTCGGACACCTTTGCATAACGGGCCCGCTTTTCCGGATAGCGGTTGATGTCGCCGAACCGGAAGCCGCACTGCTGGAAGAGATTGTCGGAGAAGGACACCGCGAAGAGTTCGGGATATCCGCGCCGACGGGCCAGGTCGACGGCCGCACCAATGAGCGCGCTCCCCATGCCCTTCCCCTGAAACTCCGGCCGGACGGCGAGCGACACCAGTTCGACCAGCGACGGCGAATAGTCATCGAGGCACACGCATCCGAGGACGTGCCCGTGCTCATCGCGCACGACGCGATAGTCGTCGATGTGGTTCGATACCCACGACTCGCCGCGCGGCAACGTGAGTCCCTGCGGAGAGAACTGATTATTCAGCTCCGACAGGGCAGTCACGTCGGAGTCGTTCGCAGGTTCAATCCTCAGGGCAGAGGGCAAAGGGCGGAGGGCAGAGTGTACGCCGAAGTGCCGAGTCACGAGTCACGAGTCACCTTTTCCAGCAATTCACTGGCCTTCGTCCAGTCAGTGAGCGCCTTGTCAAGCTCACGCTTTGCCGCGTCGAGGTCTATCCCCAACCGTTGCGCCTGTGAGACTCCGTCCGGCCGCGTGTAGAGCGACGGCTCCTCGAGCGCTGCCGTCAGCGTTGCAACCCGGCCTTCCGATTCGGATACTCGCAGTTCCAGGCGCGCCAGGTCTTCCTCGGCGGCTTTGAGCTGTCGACGGCGGCCGCCGCCAGCCGATTTCTCTCGGGCTCCGCTCCGCGCGACCCTCTGGCGTTCATGCACGCGGCGCAGGGCCTCGTCCTCCGCGGCAAGCACCGACGCGGCGTGGGCGCGCTCCGCGCTCACCACCTCCCATTCGGCGAACCCCCCGTCGAACTCCGTGACGTGGAGGTCGTGCAGCACCCAGACTCGCGTCGTCAGCGCGCGGAGGAGCTCCCGATCGTGACTGACCAGGATGACCGTGCCCTGGTATCGCTCCACGGCATCCTCGAGCGCTTCGATCGACTCCACGTCCAGGTGATTGGTGGGCTCATCGAGCACCAGCAGGTTGTGACGTGAAAGCATGAGCATGGCCAGGGCGACCCTGGCGCGCTCTCCTCCTGAAAGCGCTCCAGCCTTCCGCTGCACCTCATCGCCCGAGAACCCGAACCGTCCAAGGTGACCCTGGACGACTCGTCGCTCCCAGTGCGGTCGCAGATCACCGATCGCGTCGTAGATCGACTTGTCCAGCGGCACCTGACCCAGATCCTGGCGATAGTACCCGGCATTGATCGACGAGCCAAGGCGCAGCTCACCGTCGCTCAACGGATGATCGCCAAAGAGCGACTTGATCAGTGTCGTCTTGCCGGCTCCGTTTGGCCCAACCAGGCCAAGCACGTCCCCTCGATGCAGCGTACCCGTGAACCCGGTGACCAGCGTGCGATCGCCGACCATGACTCGAACATTGGTCGCGCTGACCACGATGTCTCCACCTCGCTCACCCGAGTCGAACCGCAGTGCCATGGCGTCCTCGTCCTGCACGGGCGGACTCAATCGCGGCATCCGCTCCAGTCGTTTGCGACGCCCCTTCGCCTGCTTCGTGTTCTGACCTGCGATGTTCCGGGCGATGTAGTCCGACTCGGCCGCGATCTTCTTCTGTTGCTGGTCGTACGCGCGCAGCTGTGTCAGCCGGCGTTCCGTGCGCTGCAGGACGAAGCGCTCGTACGAGCCTGTATATGGAATGGCTGTGTTGCCCTCGAAGTGGAGAATGTGATCCACGGTCGCTCCGAGAAATGCGCGATCGTGGCTGACCAGCAGCACCGTGCGATCCAGGTTCTTCAGGTACTCCTCGAGCCACATCGTCGTATCGAGGTCGAGATGGTTCGTGGGTTCGTCGAGGAGGAGCACATCGGCGGTGCCGACGAGCTGGCGGGCCAGCCCGAGTCGTCCTCGTTCCCCGCCGCTGAGCGCGGCGACCGGCGTCGTTCGCGCGCGCTGGGGATCGAAGCCCAAGCCGTGGAGGACCGCGTCGATGCGAGAGGTGACGGCGTACCCACCCTCGCGTTCGAAGCGCTCGAGGTCACGACCATAACGATCGAGCGCGGCGGGTGACGCATCCACTCCCAGCGCCGCCGCCTGCTCGACGAGCGAGATCTCCAGCGCCAGGAGTTCGGCCAGCTCACCGGCGGCCGCTTCCCAGACCGTACTCGCCTCGCCAAAGTCGCGGTGTTGTTCCAGCAGGGACGCGCGCAGGCCGGGCTCCCGCGAGATGGATCCGCGCGTTGGCGCGAGTTCACCCGTGAGGAGCCGGAACAGGGTTGTCTTTCCCGATCCGTTGCGGCCGATGATCCCCCAGCGCTCACGAGCCGCAACGGTAAACGTGACGTCGGAAAACAGCTGCAGGGCGCCGAAGTCGACTCCGACGCCGGAGAATGCGAGTTGAGTCATCTGCGGGCAGCGGGTAACGGGTAGCGGGCAGCGGAGTGCGTGCTCCAGTCACCCGTCACCCGTCTCCCGTCGTCTGCGACTACCGCCAACGTTGCCAATCGATCCACGTGCAATCGGGTTCCAGCCACCGCAACCATTCCATCGCCGGCTCCCCGATCGGCGCGCCCGGAGGAGCCGCCGGCGCCGGGAATCGCGTCGCGACCGGGTTGGCCGGGCGCGTGAGGAACCGGCTGATGTCGGCCGCTATGAGATTGGCCTGGGCTGCATCGGCCTCATTGCCGTTGGTTTCGTTGCCGAGCGCCGTTGCGGCCACCCTGCCCGACTCGAGACCGCGCCGCTGAAGCTTGAACGTTGTTATCGCGCGGACCTGCGACATCGGTGCCGAACCAGCCAGGTCCATCAGCTCGTCCACGACCACACGCTCGACGGCGCGCTTCACCTCCGCCTCGTAAGGTGTCCGGGCCGTCGCACCGAAACTGGCCGTGAACAGCGCGTCGATGACGTCCTCGAGGCCGGGTAGTGTGGGATCGATGGCCTTCTGCTCGACCAGCCGCGCGGCACGATCGCTCGCCAGCAGCGTGCCGACGACATGACCCGCCGCGGTCACCGCCGGCGATATGGCGTCGAACATCAGGCCGGTGTATCGAGGGAACAGCTCGCGCGTGCGACCATAGCCCGGCGGACGCGGAGGAATCTTCTTCAACAGTTCCGGTGGCAGCGCGAGCGCGGCTGGCGAGATCGACGCCATCAAGGCGTTCAGTGCCGACCGCTGCTCAGCCGCCGACGCCATCCGCACCGGCTCGCGTCCGTCGCCCTTCATGGCGTAGATGTAGTGCATGCCGCCAACGACGTTCGTCGCCGCATCGACCTGATAGCGATGGTGCAGGTAGAGCGGCACGAGCACTTCCTCCATCTGCGCCATCGGCATGCCGCGCCTGATCGCGTTTTCGCCGAAACGCGACAGCGCCGCACGACGGACCTCCAGCATGCGCCTGAGTTCATCGCCGGCGTTCGTCCCGTTGGCCCACTGATTCACCCGCGCGTGCGCGCCGAGGTCCTGGTTGGTCATGTAGCGGATGTCGCGCGTCCAGGCCTGGTCGAGGATCCGCTGCAACGCCTGCGGTTCGTTCGTGCCTTCCGGGAAATCCTGGTAGCCGTAGGCGATGGCGACCTTGTCCCACTCACCAATGCCATCGTCGTAGACCTGCGAGGGATCCAGCGAGCCGTCGGCACGCAGGGTGACGAGCGGGTGCGGGTAGTCCATCACGCTGATGCGCCCGGCATCGCTGTCGTAGTAGTTGTGGCCCAAGCCGAGGGTGTGCCCCACTTCATGAGCCGCCAGCTGGCGCATGCGCTGCAACGCCCACGCCCTGATCTCCGGCGTCGGTTCGTCGCCGGTGCCATACGGCTGCAACAATCCTTCGGCGATCATCCAGTCCTGGCGAACGCGGAGCGAGCCTAACGTCACCACCGCCTTCAGGATCTCGCCCGTGCGCGGATCGGTGACCGAGGCGCCACTGCTCCAGCCCCGCGTCGAGCGGTGCACCCAGTTGATCACGTTGTAACGGATGTCCATCGAGCTGACGCCTTCGGGAAGGAGCTCCACCCGGAACGCGTTGCGATATCCGGCCGCCTCGAAAGCCTGGTTCCACCAACGGGCGCCATCGAGCAGTGCCGACCGCACCGGTTCCGGCGTGCCGGGATCGAGGTAATAGATGATCGGCTTGACCGCGTCGCTCACCGCGGCGCGCGGATTCACCTTCTGCAACCGGTGGCGCGCGATGAAGCGTTGCACCGGCGACTGGTCCAGCGGTGCCGAGTAATCACGCCACGTCTCGCCGAAGAACCCGGACCGCGGATCGAGCGCCCGCGGATGGTAGTTCGAATCCGGGAGCTCCACAAAGGACGTGTGCACGCGAAGGCTCGCTGCTTCCGGCGTGGCCGCCACCCTTCCTACGCCCTCGAAGAATGCGCCACCTCCTCCCCTGCCCCCGCCGCCCCCAGCGCCGCCCGGCTGTGAAATGAAGGTCAACTCGGCCTCCATCTCGGTGTTCTTCGGGAAGTTCATCGTCATCGGCATGTAGATCGCGCTGCGTGTGTTGTCGAGGCGGTACGATCCTGGCGTCAGGCGCGGCGCCATGTTCGTGGCATCACGCAAGAGGAAGTCGGTCATGTCGACCAGGACTCGGCGGCCTCCATCGCTCTCGGCGGCCACCTGGAAGCCCCACAGCACCGATCGCGCGAAGGCGTCACGAACGGCCCGCACCTCGGCCGGGTTCGTGCTCGACGACCGGAAGTCGTAGTTGGGTTGCACCATCATGACGCGCGGTCCGCTGCGCTCGAACAGCACGATCCGCGAGCCCATCAATCCGCCACGATCGAGCCCGATGTCGTTCGAGCCAAGGCCCGCGCCAAGTCCCAGGACATGGAGGACCTCGGTGTTGAGCCGCGGGATTTCCATGAACAGTTGCCCGCCGGCGGAATCCCAGTACAGCGGGAAATAGCCGTCCAGCTTCCGCATGGTTGCGGTGCGCTCCTCGATCGTGCGCAGCGCCGCTGCTCCCCCGCTGCGACCCTGTTGCGCGGCTGCTGGCACAGCGATCAGCGCGATTGCTCCTGCCAGCGGCAGGGCACGACGAACAAGAGCCTTGAGCAGCGCGGTACGACGGGCGGACATGGCAACCTCCATAGGGCAGCACGCGAATTCGCGCGATCGTGAGGAGCGAAAAGTGAATGCGCGTAGGTGGGAATGGCAACGAAACAGGGACAAGGCCGTTGCCTTGCGCACTGATCCTCGGCACAATTCTCCCCGCCCCGCTCCGCGAGCACCGTGTCCGCGCCGGCAACATCCACCGAGACCAAATGTCCTGGACGCTGATTGGGGTGCTCGCCGGCAGCTACCTGCTGGGCTGCCTCGTGGCCGCGTACTATGTCACTCGCTGGCGGCGCGGGGTGGACATTCGGGCGTCCGGGAGCGGGAACGCCGGTGCCCGCAACATGGCGCGGGTTTATGGCCCGTTCGACGCGGCCATCACCCTCGTACTCGACGCCGCCAAGGGCGCGATCGCCGTGACGGCCGGCCTGTACTTCGTGGGACCCGAATGGGCCGGAATGGCCGCGCTCATGGCCGCGATCATCGGGCACATCTGGCCCGCGCAGTTGGGGTTCCACGGCGGCAAGGGCGCCGCGACGGGGCTGGGAGGGATCCTCGTCCTCGATCCATTGGCAAGTCTCACCTTGCTTGGCGTTGGCGCCGCATCCTTCGCTCTCACGAGAGATTTCTATCGGAGCGGACTGGTCGCGATCGGCCTCGCGGCCCCGGTGCTGGCGGTCTTTGGCCATGACGCGGCGACGCTTGGTGTCGCCGCGGTTACGTCACTGCTTTGTCTTGTCGTGCATCACCCGGTGATCGACGCCCGCCGCCAGCCGCGCGCAAGTTGAGGCAACATCTCCCATCTCAAGTCCCATTGACTAGGTTCCGTTCCATGACAGGGATCGCTTCCCATCCGAAGGTGCTGGTGGACACTGTCTGGTCCGCGGACGGGCTGGCGCGTGAGGTGAGCCTCGTGATTGGCGGCAGCCTCGCGATTGCCGCAGCTGCGCAACTGAGGATTGTGCTGCCATTCACGCTGGTCCCTGTCACTGGACAAACGTTCGCCGTCCTTCTCGTCGGGGCGCTCTTCGGTGCGCGAAGAGGGGCAGCGACCGTCATGACGTACCTTTCTCTTGGCCTCATGGGACTTCCGGTCTTCGCGGCGGCGCCACCGGGACCCGGAGCGCTCCTCAGCCCCACCGCTGGCTATCTGGCCGGCTTCGTCGCCGCGGCGTGGGTGACCGGGACACTCAGCGAACGAGGCTGGGATCGCAGGCCGTGGTCCACGGCGCTGGCGATGGGCATCGGCAGCGCCGTCATTTTTGCGTTCGGGGTGTTGTGGCTGTCCCGATTCGTCGGCTGGACGCAGGTCCTGCAGACTGGCTTCCTTCCCTTCATTCCCGGCGACCTGCTGAAGATCGGCCTCGCGACGGCGATCCTTCCCGCAGGGTGGAAGCTCATCGGGCGCCGGTCTCGCCCGTAACGCTCTCAGCGGGCCCGCGCCTGACGGGCCCGCCCTCTTTCTGCGCGATCGCCGGCCAGGATCAGCAGGCGCTTCAGGCCGAGCACCGCGCCCGTGATCGTCATCACGGTGAGCATCAGGCTGCCTAACGTCATGATGGTGCGTCCCGGGACGCCGAGCAGTTCGCCGGTGTGGAGACGCTGGACCTTCTCGGAGGCCTCGTCACCGGCCGAGGGTTTGCGATCCGGTCGCGCCTCGATCAGCGCCCCGCTGAACTGATCGATAAACACCGTCTCGCCCGGTTTCCCTACGGCGAACACACCGGCCGGCGTCGAGGGGATCGCGAGTGTCAGCGTCGGGTCACCGGGAACCACGCTGTCGGCCAGGCTGACCACGCGCGACAGCGCCACCGGCGCGGCTCCGGCTCCGGGCGTTCCTTCCGTGCCTGACTGCGGCGCCTGCGGCCGGGGCGCCGCTGGTGCGCCCGCCAGCCGGTGGACCGGCGCCGGCATCGACATGAGGAGGCCGGTGATCACCATCGATAACAGCGGCACGAAGAACCAGATTCCCGTCGCGTTGTGCAGGTCCCACGACACGCGGAACACCGAGCCGCGCCATGGGCGGAACTGCCAGTGCTTCTTCCGCCACCAGAGCCAGAGTCCTGTCAGAACCAGGAGCAACGCCTCCGCCGTGGCGGCCGTGACGAGCAGCCGGCCCTTCCGTCCCAGGAGCAGGTTCGTATGCAGCCGCCGCATCACCGCCGTGAGATTCTCCAGACTCGCGAACCGTGCCTCGCGTGACCCGATGATTGTGGCGTCACCCGGGTTGACGAACACGATGGTGCGGTCCCGCAGTCGCACGATCGTCGCCTCGCCCTGCGGCCGGACCTCTACTCTGGCAACGCGTCGTGGCGCAAACCGTGCCTCGGCCGCGGATACGATCGCCGTCAGGTCCGGTGATCCGCCGAACGCGGGAACGGACGGAATCGGGTTCAGCCAGCCTTCGAGCGGCCGCTGAAACGTGATGTACACGCCGGTGATCCCAACCACCGCCAGAAGGACGGCACCAGTCAATCCGAGGACGAGGTGGACCCACATGAGCAGGCCTCGAAGGGTCATCGAGTACCTGCGAGCACGAGTGCGGCGCCTGACGCGCCGATAAGGGAAGTCCCGACCCGGGAGCGGCTCTTTCCCGACCTCACGTCAGGACCAACGGGATGACCATTGAAACGCCATTCCCGGGAGTTGCATCCATGTCATCGCGCGTCCTGATCATCTTTGGCACCTCGTACGGACAGACTGAGAAGATCGCCGTTCGTATCGCGGGAGATCTCCAGAGCCGGGGTTTCCCGATTGAACTGTGCAACGCGGCAAGCGGTAAGCCATCAATGCCGCTGGAAGAATACACGGCGATCGTGGTCGGAGGCTCGATTATCGCACGCGGCCACCAGCCTTCGATCAAGCAGTTCGTCAGGAGCAATGTCGAGGCGCTCAACCGGCTGCCAAGTGCTTTCTTCCAGGTCAGCGCGTCGGCGGGGAGCGCGGCGCCGGACAGCCGCGCGGCGGCCCAGCGGATCCTCGACGATTTCCTCAGGGAACTCGGATGGACACCGGTCCTGTCGGCGAGTATCGCCGGTGCGATCAACTACACGCACTACAGCTTCCTGCTCCGCTGGTTCATGAAGCGCGCGTCGGCGAAGAATGGCGGCTCCACGGACACGTCGAAGGATCACGAGTACACGAATTGGGCGCAGGTCGATCGCTTTGCCGCGGCCATTGCCGCCGCGATCAGTCCAAAGCCTGTCTTGAGGCCACCTGAACCGGCGCTGCGCGCCTGAGCGGCGGTGACCGACCGGTGCGCATTCCCATGGGTGGGAGGTTCGGGTTCGTCTGGCTGCTGGCGTAGCGGCGCGCCGGTGGTACGTACGCCCGGCGGGTCGACGGACACGTGAACCGCAAGACATGCGTGATCGCTCCGGCGGCGACTTCCTCGTAGCGCGCCAGACCGGCAAAGATCGGAAGTCCCGCCGCGTCCGCCGACGTCCAACCTTCACCCCAGGAGTGCTGCGGCGCATAACGCGATGACAGCGGCTCGGCGGCTCAATTGCGAGGACATACCTGAAATCCTCACTGCCGAGGTCGGTGGCACGTTGACCTGGCGCACATGACCGGCGCGAGGCACGTCACTCCGGTACTTGCGCCCCGATGCAGCCGTCCCCGCCGGCGACGGCCGGCGGGTGGCTGCCGTGGTGCCAGTTCCTATTCCTTCTTCGACTCGAGATGCGTGGCGAGAGCTTCCAGATGCTCCGCCCAGAACGCCTTCATCCTGTTTGCTGTGTCCCGGTTCGGCAGTCTCGTGTGCTGAATGGCGACCAGGGTCTTTGAACGCCCCTTGGCCACCAGGTACACCTCGACCGAACTGCCGTCCTCCCAGGTCAGCCGCAGTGACTTGTTAGGCACGGACGTGCGGACCACCGCCGTCCCGCCGGTCAACCACTTCGAGCGGAGCTTCGGCTGCTTGAACGACTTGAAGATCGTCCCAACGGCGGCGGCGATCGTCTTGCTCTTGGCCGCCTCCCAGCTCCCGCTCCGCCGCTGGCCCTTCTCGCGCAATCCGCGGATCCGCTCGTAGCCGACGGTCACGTTCTGCGCCCACCAGCCGGGGACCTTGTACTTGTCGTGCACGTACTGCGCGATCTCGCGGTGCGGCCAGGCCTGCGCGTTCACCTGATCAAGCGCCCAGACCCAGCGCTCCCACGTGCAGCCGGTCTTCTCCTTGAGCTTGGCGTCGCTCATGCCGGCGATCTTCGCGAGATCAGGCTGGCTCGACGTGGGCGCATTGGCCGTGACCGTCGTCAGGGGATCGACAGGCAGCGCGTGTGTGCCGTTTCCCTCGGCGCTTGGTGCTTTCCGCTTTGCGCTTTGCGCTAGCAGGCTGGCGCGGGCGGCAGTGTAGGACTCGCCCGTCTTCTGCATGCGGCCGCGAACGAGCCGCTTGAAATCTTTCTGAGTCGTCATCGTAACGTCCTCTGCGGTTGAGCCGCGGCCACGCGCCCCCCAGCGACACGCGGCGCAGCAACGCAAAGGTCACGCCGATGCGAACCCGAGGGTTTGCCCCCCTTTGCCTCTCTACGGACCCCTGCTGGGGCAGGGTCAACGAGGTTTGGCGTGGATTGCCGCCGTGCAAAAAAGACTGCAATGTCCGGTTAAGTCGCGCAAGCCCCGGAGTGCCGACGGCTGGCTGATTCGCAACGAAAGCGCGAAGATTGCTGCTTCCCAGGCCGCGGCGAGGATGACATGAGCGTGCGAACCGGCGTCTACATCGTGCCCACCGATCGTTGGTACATCGAGCGGACCGTCTGGCTGGTTGCGGGATGCGTTCTGCTACTGTCGACCGCTCTCGCGTGGCTCGTCGATCCCCGGTGGGTGCTTGGCGTTGTCGCAACTGCCTGGGCGTCCATTGCCGTGTCCTTGACCGGGTTCTGCATCGTCGGGAACGTGCTGGCGAAGTTTGGTTTCAAGCCGATGCTCGCACGTCCGGACTGGCTGCCCGGAAAGCTCTACTTCATGGAGACCGACGCCTGGTACCTCGAGCGCCGCATCTATCTCGCCGTCGGTATCAACCTCACCGTCGCGTCGGTGTTGTCACTCGTGCACAGCGCCTGGTGGCTCACCTTCACGGCCTTTGTCGGCGGCGCGATGGTGTGGTTCGCCAGCACGGGGTTCTGCATCATGGCCAACGGCCTCTACTGGCTTGGCGCGGAGCCTCGCCTCTCGCCGCTGCGCGAACCCGCCTGCAAGGTCACGGAAGAGGAAGCACCTCGTATCGTCGCATGAATGACTGAACGCCTCGCTCGCGGCGCCGAGTCGGAGAACTGAGCCGCGTCTTTCGCGGAACCTCAGGGAGTCCTCGCGCTGGGCATGTGACGATCAGGGGCCGTTGCCTTACGCGAGATCCACCGATTCGTGCGCCCATCACGAGGATATTGTAGCGTACATCGCGCGATTCAGGAGCGCCCGGCCGCAACTTGCCCTCATGGCAAGGGTACTCGTCATCCTCCAGACCCTGGTCGGCAGTCTTTTCCGACTGGCGCGCCGCTCGCATGCGCTTTGTCGCGCTCTGCCAAGGAGGATTCCAAATGGGCCACGCCCGTTTCTCACTTTCCCCGCTGTGGATGACCCTCGCGCTCGGCGCCTGCGTGCCCGTCGTGCGAACGGTTCCCAGCCGTGAAGCGCGCGTCGTCGTTGTCGACCGCGATGATGAGGACCGTTCGCAACTTCGAGTTCCCCCGGGTCATTATCCGCGCCCCGGACAGTGTCGCGTCTGGTTCCCGGGTCGGCCACCGGGACACCAACCCAAGGCTGGCAACTGCAGCGCCATCGAGCGCACCGCTCCGGCCGGCAGCTGGATTCTCTACCGCCCGACCAGCAACAAGAAGGTCGTGCATGCGCGCGTGATCGATCCGAAGCGTGACGGCATCGTCATTGTCGTGCGGATCTACGACGCCGACCGTGGCACTTACATCGGGCGGGAGCGGCCGCGTTAGGGCGAGTTCGGCTGCGGGGAGCCCGCTTCGCCAAACATGCTTGGCGCCACGTCTCCGAGTCCCGCGCTGGCGACCCATCCTTCCAACGCGTCAGCCAGCACACCGCGCGCCACTGGATCCATCGATGCGAGCGCCGTGATCAATCGCTCCGGAAGCGTCTGCTCCATGTCATGTATCTGGGCGACGCCCTGTGGCGTCAGGCGCAGCACGTGTCGTCGATGGTCCTCCGTTGCCACCTCGCGTCCCACCAGGTCCCGCGCCACCAGCCGCGACACGACCTCCGACACGGCGCTCGGCGTCGTCAGGGTGCGGCCGGCCAATCCGCCCATCGAAATGCCTGGTTCCGTTCCGATGACGCGAAGTGCGAAGCGTTGCGCGACGCTCATCCCCGGCTCGCCGGAAGCCGCGACGCCTGAGGAGCGGAGAGCACTCACCAGGCGCCGCAGCGCATCCATGGCACGGGCAGCCGCGTCGTCCGTCGAGTCCATCAGTGATCCATCGTCGCGAACGTCTTTGGCGTGCCAACCCTGATGATGCCGACGGCGCCCTTCTCCGCATCGGCAAAGCTGTGCGTGACGAACGGGTAGAGCCCTTCGGAGGAAGCGTCCTTCGCGAAGACCGTTTCGAAGACCGCGCCGCCGCCGGCCGGTACCGAATACGTCTGGACTCGCTCGAGCACATTCCGCGGCGTTCCATCGGGATAGACACGATCGAAGATCGCGCCGACGATGTGGAAGTCACTGCGGAACGTCGGACCGGCGTTCACGACGAAGAATCTCACGCGATCGCCGACATCGACCTGTAGCGGGTTGTCCTTGTACTGGAACGCACGCCCGTTGAAGGTCACTTGCGACGCGTTCTTGGCCATGGCCGCGTTCCAGTCCGGCATCTGCTTGTGTGTCAGGCTGTCCTCGCGAGCGTAGAACTCGCTCTGGACGATCACGAACTCCTTGTCCGCCTTCGTGCCCCACCCTAAATGCGGGTCGACGACGATCGCGAAGTACATGCCTTGCATGATGTGCATCGTCACCGGCGGCGTGCCGCAGTGCACCAGGTAGACGCCGGGGTCTTTCGCCGTGAACTCGAAGCTGATCGTGTCACCCGGCATGAAGGTTCGATAGGCGACGTTGCCCGGGATGCGTGCCGAGTGGAAGTCGATGGAGTGCGGCATCGGCGAGCGGTTCACGACCTTGATGCGAACGAGGTCGCCCTCGCGCACGCGAATGGTCGGCCCGGGTACCGTGCCGCCGAAGGTCCAGCCTTCGTACTTCACGCCACTGGCGATTTCGATCGCATTGTGCGTGACCGGGATGATGAACTCCCGGATGGTAGCGTCGGTGGCAGGTGCGAGTCGGGCGTCATACGCGGGCGATGTCGCGACGCGCATGATTCCGAAATCCACGCGTGCGACAGTGTCGTGGCGCCGGACCGCACCCAGGAGTGCGGCGGCGCTGGCGGCGACGACGACTGCGGCGCTCAGTGCTCCGAATGGGGTCAGGCGCGTGGGCGACATGTATCGGGCTCCGTATTGATGTCCGGTGGATGCAGCATTTGTGCACCCGGATGATGCTTCGGACCCGAAGGAATCCATGTCCGGAAAGACAGCATATCCTGTCCACCTTCAGAGGGCACGATTTGTCGGGCGACCCCCTACAGCGCCTAAGTCCGGCGAGGACAGGAAGTTGGCATGTGCCTTTTCGGGCTGGTCGTCGCGAGGGGTTTCCCCCTCCAGGCATCGCTCCGTTGAGCGGCGCGCACTACTGCCTGACGAGGAAAGCGGTCCGGCGTCGCCCTTCCCGCGTCAGGACGTTCCTCTACAGTCTCATCGCCCTTCTCCTGACATCACGCCGATACCCGCGATCCTAACGTGTGCGTGCAGGAACGGCGGTCGACGTGTCACCTGACGGGGCGACCGCCTTAATCGGCACCCTTGCCAGGAGCAGGTATGAGAGTCCTTCGATACATCGGAATGGCGATCGCTCTGGCCGCGATCAACACGACAGACGCGAATGCGCAGGCCACGTCAGATCAACGCATTCCCATTCGGAAAGACGGGCGTGTCACGCAGGAATCACGCGGCGAAGTCGCGCTCGCTGCCGAAGTCGCCCGCATCAACGCGCTCGAAGAATCCGCGGCCACGCTGCGGCAGCGCCTGCAGACAGCCGAAGCCGAGCTGGCGACGCTGACGGCACTGACATCGCGCGTTGAGACCAATGAAGCGAACATCAGGTCGCTCGAGGGAACCCTCCGCACGACGCGCGAAGAACTCGCCAGCGTGCGCAGTGAGTTGGCCCTCGCAAACGCGCGCGCCACCGCACTGGAACAGCAAGTTGCCCAGTTCGACCGGAGAATGAACTCCTTCACGAACGGTTCCCTCTTCGGTCACAGCGGCTTCTTCATCGGCCTGGGCACCGGGGTGAACCTGGTCACCGGCACGATGCACAACATCGGCTATCGGCCGGGGATCAACGTCGTGCTGCCGTTTGGCTGGAGCAAGCCGAACAACCTCTTCGGGCTTCGTGGGGAACTCGGTGTGCAGACCTTCGATGGCCGCGTCGTATCGGGCTTCAGGAACGTTGACCCGAGGATCTACACGGCGAGCGCGCAACTCATGATGAACCTGCCGTTCAACGAGGCAAAGACAAACCAGCTCTACCTGATGGGTGGCGCCGGAGCGTACATGTTCGACCGTGTTGGAGACGCGTCGACGCTCAGCGCTCGGATGGGCGATTCGGAGGGCCGGGTCACGAAACTCGGTCTGACGGGTGGCGCGGGATTGGAGTTCCATATCCTTGGCGCGACGTCTCTCTTCGTTCAGTCGGCGTTCACGAACGTGTTCGCCGAGAAGCCAGTCAACACGACGGGTAGCAGCGGACACCTGCGGTGGGTGCCGCTCGTGGCGGGAATCACGCTGCGGTAACGCAAGCGCGATCCGCGTTGTCGGACTTCCTCCCGTCGCGAAAGCGGCGGGAGGATTGTTTTGTCCGGTGCTTCCTGCGTGCGCGTCAGGAGTCTCCGCACAAAGACCACTTCCCATCCGACAGACCATCGGTGCGCGGCGACTGAGCTTGGCAACAGCCCCGCACGATTGAAGCGGGCAGCTTCGCGGAGGGCGCGATGACGACACTTGGGCTGACCCATGGCCGCAGCCGCACGACGGCGCAGCCGGCTCGGAGCGGAACTATGGTACGACAGATTTTGCTCGCGTCCGGTATGCTCTCTTCACTGCTTTACGTCGCCACGGACATACTCGGTGGACTGCTATATGAAGGGTACAGCTTCACCTCGCAGATGGTCAGCGAGCTGATGGCGATCGACGCTCCATCGGAGGCCTTTGTCGATCCGCTCTTCATCATCTATGGCGTGCTCACGGTGATGTTCGGCGTGGGGGTCGTTCGCGAGGCAGCTCGTCGGAACGACGCCTTGCGGCTCACCGGCGTCCTGCTGATCGGATACGCGATAGTGGGCTTCACGGGACCAACGCTCTTCGAAATGCACCAACGCGGTGCTGGCAGCGGCGGTACTGATCTTCCGCACATCGTTCTCACGGGCGTGCTCGTTCTGCTCACGCTCCTCGCCATGGGTTTCGGGGCCTTCGCGCTCGACAGGCGTTTCCGACTCTACTCGTTCGCGACCATCCTCATCATGATCGTGTTCGGGGCGTTGGCAGGATCGTCCGGCGCCCGACTCGCCGCCGGACAGCCCACACCGGGGTTCGGGATCCTCGAACGCATCAATATCTACGCATCGCTGCTCTGGGTGGCGGTGTTGGCCATCGCTCTTCTGCGCCGGCAAGGGCCGGCTCCTCAACCATCACTCAAATGAAAGGCACAACTCACATCGATGGCCTGGTTGCACCAGGCTTCGAGGAAGTGCGCGCCGAGTTCGAGCGCAACTTCGCCGAACGCGGCGAGATCGGCGCCGCCGTCGCCGCGTACTGGCGCGGCGAAAAGGTCGTGGACCTGTGGGGCGGCCGCCGCACGCCTGACGGCGATGCACCGTGGAGCGAAGACACGATGGTGGTCGTCATGTCCACCACCAAGGGCCTCTCGGCCATGACGCTGGCGATGGCGAACGCCCGTGGCTGGCTCGATTACGACGCGCCCGTCGCGCTCTACTGGCCCGAGTTCGCGCAGAACGGAAAGGCCGCTGTCACGGTGCGCCAACTGCTCGGACACGAGGCAGGGCTCGTCCTCCTCGACGAGAAGCTGACGATCGAGAAGTTGCGCGACCTCGACTACATGGCGCGCATGCTCGCGCGGCAGAAGCCGGCGTGGACGCCAGGGACGCGCCACGGCTATCACACGTTGACGATCGGCCTGTACATGCAGGAGCTCTTCCGTCGCGTGCACCCGGAAGGTTGCACGATCGGGCGCTTCTTTCACGACGAAGTCGCCGAACCGCTGGGGCTCGACTTCTACATCGGGCTCCCGCGCGAGATACCCGACTCGCGCCTGGCTCGTATACAGCCTTTGAATCCCTGGCGTGGTCTGCTCGCGTTGCGCTACACGCCACCGGCGGTGACCCTGAAGATGATCATGCCGGGCTCACTGCTTCGCCGGTCGTTCATGGGGTATGCCGGGGACGTCAACGTCAGGAGCTCGCTGGAGATTGAGCTGCCGGCGGGGAATGGCGTGGGGACCGCTCGCGCGATCGCGCGCGCCTATTCCGCTTTCGCCGAGGGCGGCGCCGAACTCGGGATCACTCCGGAGACGTTTGCCGCCGTGATCGCTCCGCCCTCGCACGCCCAACGCAAGGACGTGGTGCTCGGTGTGCCGAGCTACTTCTCGCTCGGCTTCCTGCGGCCGGGACCTGATCCGTTCTTCGGCTCGAGCCCACACGCGTTCGGTGCCCCCGGTGCGGGCGGCTCGTTCGGGTTCGCCGATCCCGACGCGCACGTCGGCTATGCGTACGTGATGAACAGACTGGACTTCTACCTGGAGAACGATCCGCGCGAGAAGGCGCTGCGCGACGCGCTGCACCGCGCGATGGCGCGACTCGGCGCCGAGAAGCGTGCGTTTGAGCTGGTGGGCGCGGGCACGTCACCGGAAATGGCTACTATTCCGTGAGGCGTCGAGCCCGTGCCAGCGTCAATTATTGTAGACGCCGCCGACGTCAGCGCGCCGGTCCGGACCGCACGCGGCCCATGACGATTGCAACCAATTGCTCGATGGTCTCTCGATCGGCGTGCACATGAAGACCTGGCATCCATACCAGTTCCTTCGGCTCACGCGCGCTCGCGTAGAGGGCCTCGATCGCAGCTCTCGGGAGGCGCTCGTCTCCGCTGGCGTTCACCATCACGAATGGCCGCGGTGAGATGCGCGGCACCCACCGCACCGGGTCGAGTCGCGGACCATCGATGATGACGTTGGCCACTCCCGCCGCGATGGCACGCAACGGACCGAACGGGATCGCGGACCGCATGTTCGCGTTGAGCGGCGCGTACGAGCCTCCGGAACCGTGCAGGGCCCACACTCGCGTCACGCGCGTGTCGAGCGATCCGGCGATGCAGATGAACGGCGCGCCCAGGCTCACGCCGATCGCCTCGACCCGGGTTGTGTCCACATCGGGGCGGCCCAGCAGATAGTCCAGCGCGAGCATGACCGCGGGGGGCGTGTCGAGGAACGCTCCCCGGATCCTCGGGATGTCTCGCAGAAAAGCCAGTACATCGGGCCGCGGATTGCCCTCAAACGGATATGAGAGCGCGGCGACGACCACGCCCCGCGTTTCGCCAAGCATGCGCGCGGCCTCGCGCCCTGTGTAGTGGCCGCCGAGGATGACGGCCAGCGGGAGCCGCGCCGCTGCGCTGTCGGCAACAGCTCGGCGCACCATGAGTTGCAGGGCGAGTCCGCTCGTCGCGGTCAGCCTGACGCTGGTCAGCAGGTACCCATCTTCGACAACGGGGCGCCCCTCCGTGAAGGACGCGAGCACTGAGCGCCTGGCGAGGAAGTGCGGCAGCGGGTCCCTGAGGAGCCGGGCCGTTCCAGCGCCTATGAGGAGAATCAGCGTGCCGGCCGCCAGCAGGGCGACCTTTCTACGCCGCGTCATTACCCCGGTACACCAACGATCGCCGCCTCGGAATCGGCCGCTTCTGCTCGCCACGCCTCGCAGAGCTTCATCGCTGCGTCGACCGGATCCGCCGCTTCCGCCGGCACGCGTGAGCAGCGCGGTGTGACCACCACTACCCGGTCCATCCGCACCTCGGCGAATCCGCCGGATAGCGCGAGATGCACAGTCTCTCCGCCCCTTTCGTATTTCGCCGGGGCAACCGGGATCCGAACAAGCATCGGTCCGTGCCGCGGGAATATCGCGATCTCGCTGCCGATCTCGAACCGCCGCTCACGGCGCCGCAGCACGACGACCTCGACGCCGGTTTCGGTGAGGGCCACACCGTCCGGCGTGACAATCTCGAGCGCAAGCATGCGGATTCACCCCACGACGGCTGGCG
>Ga0209108_10000202_pt1 | contig 31831 bp, 29 predicted proteins | sample Rifsed10ft1_FD_184003 | JGI IMG/M metagenome (GOLD analysis project Ga0209108, IMG submission 184003) | Soil microbial communities from Rifle, Colorado, USA - sediment 10ft 1 (version 2) | ecosystem: Environmental > Terrestrial > Deep subsurface > Rock core/Sediment | place: Rifle, Colorado...
ATTCCCGTAGCCGAGCTGCTGACCCCACGTGCGTGTGGGTCGCGTACTTCGCTGCCGGCGTGGTAGATCGCGAGCACGTGCCCGGGCTCGAGACCGTGAGAGCTGCCGCGATTGATCACCACCACCTGGTACTGGCCGACCACCGCAATGCCATTCACGATCGACATGATGCGTCCATCGATGTCGGTTGCGGGCGCATGCGGGATGAAGTCGAGCGGTACATCGACGGTTCCCGGGAACAGCAGATCACCATCGAGGGTTTCGCGCGCCGACTCCGTCATTTCAAGTGTCGCCGGTTGACCCGTCGCGATCAGGCGCGCCGCCCCGGTGAAGATCCCCTGGTAACCCACCAGGTCGTTGTCGTCGGGGTCGCGCATCGGATCGCCCACGTGGACGATGTTGAAGCGCGACTGGACATCCCCCGCGAGCTCTCCGAGCGCATAAATGGTATTGCCGGCGGCCGCGACCAGGTGTTGGTCGCGGGTCGAGACGACATAAGGGATGTCCTTGATCTCGTCTTTCTCGAGCACGGTCGGCTTCGACATGAACGAGGCGACGATCTCGTACGGGATGGCGGTGATCGCACCTTCCAGCGGTTCACTGCGCACGCGCGGGCTCAACCGCGTCGCGCCCCCGCGCTCGAGCGTCACCTGCGGCGAACCGTCCGCGCCGTACGCCAGGGCGAGCACGTCGCCCGGGTAAATCAAGTGCGGGTTCTCGACCTGCGGATTGACGTGCCAGATCTCCGGCCACAACCATGGGTCGCGGAGGAATGCCGAGGCGATGTCCCAAAGCGTATCGCCGGGTCGCACCGTGTAGTTGCGCGGGGCGGTCGGTACCAGCACCGGGCCGGTCGCGGCCGCCGCAGGTTCCGCGGCGCTTGCCGTGGATGCCGAATCGGTGACATACGTATCCGTCGTTGCAGCTGCTGCTACCGGGGCCTCTGCCGCCGGAGAACTTGGCGCGGCACCCGCGGGTGACGGCTCTTCCCCTTTCTGGGGTCCTGACCCGGAACAGGCCGCGACCAAGCTGGTCAACAACACGAGGGTCGTCGCCCCCGAGCGTGTGTTCCGAAGCATCTGCGAAGGCATCAGGACCATCCCAAGGCTCCTCTGGTAGGGGGCGGGCTGTCGAAGGCCCCGCTGTTATAATCTCAGGGGACTAGCGTCGCAATCCTGAGAGATTGGATTAAGAGATGTGTCGCATTTTGTCACATCGGATCGGGCTCAGACCGCCTAGCTGAGCCTAATGCAAGCCCGTCTGGCCGATTAGCTGTGTTTATGCGCTAGATGCCCGAAATGACGTTCCCACAACCGATGTCAAAGCTCACCATCCTCGAATTTCCCGACCCCCGGCTTCGGACCCGGGCCAAACCGGTCACCGTGTTCGACTCCGCACTGCAGCAATTGACGGCGGACATGTTGGAGACGATGTACGCGGCACCCGGTGTCGGGCTCGCAGCGACGCAGGTCAACGTCCACGAGCGGCTGCTGGTCGCCGACGTCTCGGAGGAGCACGATCAGCCGCTCGTTCTGATCAACCCCGAAATCCTCTCCAAAGAAGGGGTGGCTGCGCGCGAGGAGGGATGCCTCTCCGTTCCCGGCGTGTTCGAGGAAGTGGAGCGCGCGGCACGCATCAGGGTGCGCGCGGTCGATGTCCGTGGCAAGGCGTTCGAGTTCAACGCCGACGGCCTGCTAGCGGTGTGCGTCCAGCACGAGATCGATCACCTGGAAGGGAAACTGTTCGTCGACTACCTGTCCGAGCTCAAGCGCCAGCGCATTCGCAAGAAGCTCGAGAAGGATCGCAAGCTGCGCATTGCTGACGGCCCCGTACCTCGGCGACCGACCGTTCCAGTGATCTGAAGCGAAACTTTCGCCTGCGTGTCTAAGTCGCTGCGTGTCGTCTTCGCGGGTACACCTGAATTCGCGGTGCCCGCGCTCAAGGCGCTGGCGCAGTCACGCCATCCGGTCGTAGCCGTTTACACGCAACCCGATCGGCCCGCGGGCCGCGGCCGCAAGCTGACGGCCAGCGCGGTGAAGAGCGCGGCGCGACGGCTTGACCTGCCGATCGAACAGCCCGCGACTCTCAAGGACGCCGCGATTGCACGATCCTTGGAGGCATACGCGCCCGACGTCATGGTCGTCGTTGCCTACGGACTGATCCTGCCGCAGGCGGTTCTGGAACTGCCGCCAAAGGGTTGCGTCAACGTGCATGCCTCGCTGCTGCCGCGCTGGCGTGGTGCGGCGCCGATCGAGCGCGCCCTGCTCGCCGGCGAGCGCGAGACGGGAATCTCGATCATGCGTATGGAGGCGGGGCTCGACACGGGGCCGGTGTTCGCACGCTTCCCGATCGCGATCCGCAGCGATGATACGGCCGGCGGCTTGCGTGACCGGCTCGCGGCCCTCGGTGCGCGGGCGATCGTCGAGGTGATCGAGAGCATCTGCGCCGGAACGGCGCGGGCGGAACCCCAGGATTCCGCCGCTGCAACCTATGCGAACAAGCTCGAGAAGGCCGAAGCCCGCATCGACTGGCGTCAGCCAGCAGAGGAGATCGAACGGCGCGTACGGGCGTTCAACCCCTGGCCGGTCGCCGAAAGTCGCTGGAAAGGCGAGCAGCTGCGCGTGTGGGCTGCGCACGTGGTGGAGCGCGAGGTCGCCGCGCGGCCCGGCACGATCATCGAATCTGCGGGCGCCGTGCTCGCAGTGGCGTGCGGGATCAACGCGCTGGCACTCGATGTCGTGCAGCTTGCCGGACGGCGCGCCATGCCGGCAGAAAAATTCCTGGCTGCACACGACCCGTCGGGAGTGGTGCTGGAATGAAACGCACGTCAGCTCGCCGGGTGCCCGCACCGACGACCGCGGCGCGCGGCCAGAGTACCGGCGAACGCTTGGCTCATGCGGCGCGCGTCGTGGCGGCAGTCGTCGATCGAGGCACTGCGCTCGATGAGGCCTTGATTTCGGTTGCATCGGGGATCAATGCGGCCGATCGCCGGGCGGTGCAGGCCGTCGCATCCGGGACCGTGCGCTGGCATTTCCGCCTCGAGCGCTGGATGACGTTGCTGCTGGCGCGGCCGGCACAGGTGCCACAACCCCTCATCCGTGCGCTGTTGCGTGTCGGACTGCATCAACTCGGATACTCGTCCCATCCACCACATGCCATCGTCAATGAATCGGTGGAGGCAGCGCGACTGCTGCGGCAACCGCGCGCCGCAGGTCTGATCAATGCGGTCCTGCGGCGCTTTGGACGCGAAAGGGAAGCGATCTGTGCCTGTGCCGATGAGGATCCTGAGAGCCGCTATGCGCATCCCGCCTGGCTCATCGAACGGATTCGTGCCGATTGGCCGGTGGACGCGGAACGAATATTCGCGGCCAACAATGAGCCGGCCCCGATGTGGCTGCGCGTGAACAGCCGCCGACTTACGCGCGCGGCCTATCTCGATTTGCTGGCAGCGAAAGGCCTCGGTGCGGCGGCGGGTGAATCATGCCCCGACGCCGTGCGGCTCGCCACACCGATGGAAATCGACCAGCTTCCGGGATTTGCCGCTGGTGACGTCTCGGTGCAGGACGCCGCGGCGCAGCTCGCCGCGCCGCTGCTCGATGCCCGGAGTGGCATGCGCGTTCTCGACGCGTGCGCAGCGCCTGGAGGGAAAACCTGTCACATCCTCGAGCGGACAGCGGATCTGGGCGAGCTGCTGGCGCTCGATCGTTCACGAGAGCGGCTGGTCCAGGTCGATGAGAATCTGCGGCGGCTTGATCTCAAGGCGAAGGTCGTTGTGGGCGAGGTGGCCCGGCCCTCGGACTGGTGGGATGGAGTCGCCTTCGACCGCATCCTGCTCGATGTCTCCTGTTCGGCAACCGGCGTGATCCGGCGCCATCCGGACATCAAGCTCCTGCGACGTGCGTCCGATGTCGACTCGCTCAGCCGCGAGCAGGCCTCGTTGCTCGTGACACTTTGGCCGTTGCTCGCGCCCGGCGGACGCTTGCTGTACGCGACATGCTCGGTCTTGCGCGACGAGAATCAGCGCGTGATCGGCGCATTCCTTGAGGAGCGGAGCGACGCGTTCGAAGCTGCCGTGCCGCGAGACCTGAAAATGACCGGAATTCGCTCCCCGGGTGAGCCCGGGCTGCAGATCCTTCCCGGAGCGGCAGGCATGGACGGCTTCTATTATGCTTGCCTCGAAAGGCTCTAAGCGCCGCGAATGGCCCCAGGTCCATCGGCGAACAAACCAATCCATGCGTTGTCCGCTTTCCTTGAGTTTCATCGTCCGGCGAATCACGCTCGTCTGTGCCGCGACGTGCGCGCTGCCGCTGTCTGGCGGGCCGGCTGCGGCCGAGACCGACCCGCCGTTCGGCATCCGAACGGCGTACGTGCAGCTCGTGGATGGCGTTTATCTCCTCAGCACGCGCCTGTATCTGCCATTGAACGAGCGGCTGCGACGGGCGCTGAACGATGGCGTACCGCTCACGCTCGATCTTGAGCTCGAGGTCGCGAGTACCCGCCGCTACTGGCTGGACGAAGGAGTCGCCTCGCTGCGGCAGCTGTTCCAGCTGCAGTACCACGCGGTGAGTGGCCGCTACCTCGTGCGCAATCTCAACAGCGGCGAGCAAACCTCGTTTCCGACACTCGATGCTGCCGTCGAACAGCTGTCGCACATCAGCGGCCTGCCGGTGCTCGACCAGGCATTGATCGAGGGCGACCGGCGTTACGAATTCAACCTGCGCGTGACGCTCGATCTGGGCGACATCCCGGATGCGCTGCGCGTGCTCATGTTCTGGACCGATGACTGGCACCGCGTGAGCGAGTGGTACACATGGCCATTGCTGCGATAAAGCGCTACGGCGGCTATGTCCTGACCGCGCTCGGCGCGGGGCTGTGGCTTGCTGCCCTTTTCATGCTGGCCAAGACCGCGCAGAACTCCGCCGAGTTCAGCCAGCTGCACCCGTGGATCCTCCTGATCAATGCTCTCGGCGTGGTGGTGCTGCTGGTGCTGCTGGCGGCGAAGCTCACGCAGCTGGTGCGCGACTACCGGCGTCACGTCATCGGGTCGCGGCTCAAGGCACGCACGGTCGCGATCTTCGGCGTGCTGGTAATCGCTCCGCTCCTGATCGTCTACTACTTTGCGCTCGAGTTTCTCAACCGCGGTATCGACAGCTGGTTCAACGTGGAGGTTCGGCAGGAACTGAGCGTGGCGCTGCGACAGAGCCGCGCCGTGCTCGAGCTCAACCGCCGCGAGTATCTCGAACGCAGCGAAGTCCTGGCGCAGGAGCTTGCCGTGGCCGACGACCGCGATGCAGTACGACGGCTCGACGCCGAACGGCGGAGTGGCGGCGCCACTGAGATCACGCTCATCGGCACGCACGGACGCATCATCGCCACGAGCTCCGAGCGATTCATCGACGCCGTGCCACAGCGTCCGCTGGAGGAGGCGATGTTGCAGGTGAGGCAGGGACGCCCGTTCGTGAGCCTCGAACCGGTGACGGGCGGCGGCTATCTCATCCGCACTGCCGTACCCGTGCCGCAGACCCGCCCGGGCGAGGAGCAGCGCGTGCTGCTTGCGGTCTATCCCGTTTCCGAGCGCTTCGCCGAGCTGGCTAATACCGTGCAGCGCGCTCACACCCGGTATGGAGAATTGTCGTACCTGCGCGAGCCACTGAAGTACAGTTTCGTCCTCACGCTGACCCTGGTGTTGCTGCTATCCCTGCTGGCAGCGGTGTACGGCGCATTCTTCTCCGCGCAGCGCCTGGTGCGGCCAATCCAGGATCTCGCCGCAGGCACGCGCGCGGTCGGCAAGGGTGACTTTGATACGCGTCTGCCGCTGTCGACGCGTGACGAGATGGGCTTTCTGGTGCATTCGTTCAATGACATGACCAAACGCCTGGCGCGCGCACGCGAAGAGACGCGCCGCAGCCAGCAGGCGGTCGAGGCAGAACGGGCAAATCTGGCGGTGATCCTCGCGCGGCTGTCCACCGGCGTGCTGTCGCTCGAACCGGACCTCAGGATCCGCGTCGCCAACCAGGCGGCCAGCGATATCCTCGGCGCCGATCTCGAGGCGTGCGAGGGCAAGGCGCTGGAGGAATTGGCGGCTGGCGGTGGGATGCTGGCGCAGTTCGTCGAGGCCACGCGGGGTCATTTCAGCGCCGGACAGAAGGAATGGCGCGAGCAGCTCGAGTTGCGCGGCGATAGTGGCCGGCGCGTGCTCATGTGCGCGTGTACGGCGCTGCCCGGCGAACAGGGACAGCCCGGCGGCTACGTGATCGTGTTCGACGACATCACCGTCATGCTGCGGGCACAGCGCGATGCCGCATGGGGCGAGGTGGCACGCCGCCTGGCGCATGAGATCAAGAACCCGCTCACGCCGATCCAGCTATCCGCCGAGCGCATGCGCCGGCGCTTCCTCGGCAACATGAGCGAGCAGGACGCGCAGGTGATGGAGCGCGCCACCCACACCATCGTGCAGCAGGTCGAAGCGATGAAGCAGATGGTGAACGCCTTCAGCGAATACGCCCGCGCCCCGGAGATGACGTTGTCGCCATTCGATCTCAACCAGCTCGTCACGGAGGTCGCGGATCTGTACCGTTCACAGGACCATCGTGTAAACGTGAAACTGGACCTCGACCCGGCGCTCACCGCGCTCGAGGCAGACCGCGGGCGCGTGCGCCAGATCCTCAACAATCTCATGACCAATTCGATGGAAGCGCTCGAGAACCGGTCGAATCCCCAGGTCGAGATCGTCACCCGCCTCAACCGCGAATCAGGAGGGCCGCTCGCGGAGATCACGGTAGCGGATAATGGCCCCGGGTTCGCGAACGAGATCATCGGCCAGGTATTCGACCCGTACGTGACCAGCAAGACCAAGGGCACGGGCCTGGGGCTCGCGATCGTGAAGAAAATCGTGGAGGAACATGGTGGCTGGATCGAGGCCGAGAATGGGCGCAGCGGCGGCGCGCGCGTGCGCGTCACGTTGCCGCTCGACGAACGCGCCCGGGCCCACCCGGCGTCGCGCGACCCACGCAAGAATGAACCGAGGAGGGAGCGTGCATGAGCTCACCCCGAATACTCATCGTCGATGATGAAGCCGACATCCGCAGCCTGCTGCGCGAAATCCTCTCCGAAGAGGGCTACGAGGTGGAGGTTGCCGCCGACGCGCAACAGGCACGCGCCTCGCGCGCCCGGCAGAGTCCGGACCTGGTGCTTCTCGATATCTGGATGCCGGATACCGATGGCATCACGCTGTTGCGTGAGTGGTCGCACACACCGAATGCGGATTGTCCGGTGGTGATGATGTCCGGTCACGGAACGGTCGAAACGGCCGTCGAGGCGACACGGCTCGGCGCATTCGATTTCGTCGAGAAGCCGCTGTCGCTTGCCAAACTGCTGCGAACCGTCGAGCGTGCGCTGGACGCGGGCCGGCAAAAGCGCCAGAGCGTGCGCTCGCTGCTGCCACCGCCGATCGCGCCGGTCGGCCGCAGCCGTGCGATGCAGACCGTACGCGAACAGGTTCAACAGGTCGCGCCGCACGACGCACCAGTTCTGCTTCTCGGCGAGCCGGGCACGGGCCGCGAGGCATTTGCCCGCTTCCTGCACAGCCTGAGCCCGCGGGCCGGAAAACCGTTCGTCGTGGCCGTCGCCGGCAGTATTACCGATGACGGAGCCGCCGCGCAGTTGCGCGGCTCGGAAGCAGCGGGCGCGGTCAAGCGCGGTCTCTATGAGGAAGCCGAGGGTGGGAGTCTCTTCATCAACGGCCTCGAGGATCTCACGCCGACCGTGCAACGCATGTTGCTCGCCGACATCGAAAACGGCCACTTCACGCGCGTCGGCGGCACGCAGACGCGGGCACTTGACCTGCGCTTCCTGACCTCGGCGCAGCCGGGGTTCGAAACGCGCACGATCGGCGAGCCGTTCCGGCGCGATCTGCTCTCGCAGCTCAACGTCATCACGCTGCGGGTGCCGCCGCTGCGCGAATACGCCGAGGACGTTCCGGAACTGCTGCGCTACTACGTCGATCGCCTGATGGACGATGCCGGTCTGCCGTTCCGTCGCTTCAGCGTCGCGGCGCAGAATCGGCTGCGCAACTATCCGTGGCCGGGAAATATCCACGAATTGAAAAACCTCGTGCACCGGCTGCTGATCCTCAAGGGCGGGGAGGAGATCGGGCTCGACGAGATCGAGCGTGAGCTCGCCACCCAGCAGCCCGGCGATGAGCCCCTCGTGAAGCAGGATCTGCTGGCGTTGCCGCTGCGCGAAGCGCGTGAGCAGTTCGAGCGCGCCTACCTCCAGCAACAACTGCTCATCTGCAATGGCAAGGTCGGGCAGCTCGCCAAGCGCGTCGGCATGGAGCGCACCCACCTGTATCGCAAGCTCCGATCGCTGGGCGTCGATTTCCGCAGCATCGGCGATGACTGAGGAGAGCCCTCACCCCGGCCGGCTCCCGCTTGCTGGAGAGGGAGTGGAGCCTCACCCCGGCCCTCTCCCACGGGTGGGAGCGGGAGTGGATGGCCCGGTCGCGATCGCCGCGCTGCACAGCTACCCAGTGAAGTCCTGCCGCGGCTTGAGCCATGCGGAGCGCGTAGTGCATCCCACCGGGCTCGAGTGGGACCGCAACTGGATGTTCGTCACGGACGCCGGCCGATTCATTACGCAGCGCGAATGTGCCGCGCTGGCCCGCATCGAGGTTGCGGTCGAGAACTCCAGCGTGGCGCTGCGTGCGCCCGGCCATCCCGAGCTCCGCTGCCCGATAGAGGATTTGGCGCCCGAGATGCGCGTTCGCATCTGGCGCGACGATTGCCTGGCGCAGCCGAGCAACGTCGACACGCGCAACTGGCTCGAAGCCGCTGCGGGAATCCGCGCACAACTCGTGCGCGCCGCGCCGGGCCACGCGCGACTGAGCGATGCGCAGTTTACGGGTCGGGACGAGGGGCGCCTCCACTTTGCCGATGCCTATGCGTTCCTGCTCCTGAGCGAGGCCTCGCTCGAGGATCTGAACTCGCGCCTCCCGCGCAAGCTGCCGATGGCGCGTTTCCGCCCCAACATCGTCCTTCAGGGTCTCAAACCCTATGCCGAGGACGACATCGACCGGATCGTGTTCGGCAACATCGAGCTCAAGTGCGTGAAGCCCTGCATCCGCTGCATCACGACGACGACCGACCAGGTGACCGGCGAGCGCGATGGCGAGGAGCCGTTGCGGACTCTTCGGACCTACCGTCGCCTGGCGTCGCTCAAAGGCGTGGCCTTCGGCGTGAACGCCATCCTGATCCGCGGCGCGGGGAGCCGCCTGGCAGTCGGCGACCGCGCAGAGATCGTCTGGCGCCAGCCCGGTGCGCCGCGCCCGTGGTGAATATCCCACTGACGCGGAGATAAAAAGGAATGGGTGACGCGCCGTTTCAGTGCGAATTCCGCGTGGGCTGGGCCCACGTGGATTTCAACCAGCACATGAGCAACACCGCCTATCTGGATCTCGCGGTCGATACGCGGTTCATGTACTTCGAGAGCAGGGGCGTACCCTTCAGCGATCTGATGAAACGTCAGATCGGGCCCGTGGTGCTTCGCGACGAGCTCGACTACTCCGCCGAGCTCAAGCTGCTCGACCGCGTCACGGTGACGCTAGAGCTCGAGGGCCTGAGCGCCGACGGCGGGCAGATGAAGCTGCGCAACGAGTTCTTCCGCGCCGACGGCAAACGTTCCGCACGCCTGGTCAGCTACGGGTTGTGGATGAATCTCGCGACGCGCCGGCCGACCATTCCTCCCGAGCCGATGATTGCGGCGCTGCGCAGTCTGACGCGCACGGCTGAGTACCAGGAATTGCCGCCGCGCGGCCGAAGCGCGGCGCCGCGGTAGATCGGTCTTCAGCCCACGCGCCTACTGAGTTCCTGCGGCGGTATCAACCCTGGAGCCGAAGGCCTGCGACGACGCTGCAGAGCTGATCAGCGCCTGATTCTCCTTGAGCCAGCGCATCGACATCTCGACCCGCCGCCTGCCGCTCGGATGGTCGTAGAACAGGAACTCCTCCAACGGCGACGGTTCGAGTTTCCGATACGCGCCGAGGCGCATCGCAACCGTGGCGAAGCCGTGTGGCTCGCGAGCGGCGTTCAGACCATACAGGTCGGCAGCATGCTCACCCGAGTAGATGTATCGATTGATGAGTGGCGTCGCCAGGAACAGGAACGCGCTCATGATCGCGAGCGCGAGCGGCAGTCCGGCCGGATCAGCGCATTCACGGATGCCAAAGCGCTCGCCCAAGCGTCTGCGCGCGATCTCGAACACCCGGTCGAGAATCAGGAAACCGAGGCCAAACAACAAGGTGAAGAAGACCGCACCCTGCAGCAGATGATTGAGAACGTAATGCCCCATCTCATGACCCATCATCGCCTTGATCTCGGGCAGCGAGGTGCGCTCAAGGAGGTTGTCATTCAGGCTCACCCGGGTCGTGCCGAACAGGCCGGCGACGTTGGCACTGATGCGCTTCGTCTGTTTCGACGCGTCGAACCACATCACGTTGTCGGCCGGGATCTCGTTGGCCCGCGCGAGCGACAGCACGGCGCTCCGGACCGGCCCATCATCGAGTGGCTGGTAGGTGTTGAAGATAGGGTTGAGAAACACCGGCGTGATCAGAATCACGAACAGCAAGAAGGCAAACATGAATCCGGTCGCCCAGGCCCACCAGCTCGCGCGCGCACGCCGTATAAAGGCATAGATGCTGACGATCGCGATTGCCGCGAGGACGGTGACCATGAGCATCCCCTTGAACTCGTCCCACAGCCAGCCGCCGAACGTATGGTTCGAAAGTCCGTACGCGTGCTCGCGCGCAAAGCCGGTGTACCACGCGAGCGGCAGCGAGAGCAGCCACACCAGCGGCGTAAAGATGAGCGCGTAGAGCGCGGTCTGCAACCAGCGGCGCGATGTGACGCGCTCGGCCCAATCCCGCATCCGCGCCGACCAGTGCAGTGCGAGGATCGCGAGCAGTACGGCGAGCCCGTAGAGGAACCCCCACAGCTGCAGCCAGTAGCCGCCCTCGAAGTACTCGTTCGAGCGCTCACGCTGCTCGGGCGAGAGCAAGCCGAGGTAAGCCTGCGTGGCTTGTTCAACGTCGAACTCGGGACCGGGCATTGCGGCCTCGGGAGTCTGCAGTCCCGGCGGCAAGTCGACAGCCAGTTCGGTCGCAGACCCGTCATGCCAGAATCCAAGGACAAATACTGCAAGCAGCGCGCATCGGCCGACTCGAACATGCATGAGCGTTCTCCGTGACGGGCAGCGCGACCAGTATGTAGAAGTCGCCATCGGGCGACAGCTTGGCGTGTCCGTTGCTTCTTTCGCGGCGCAAGTAAACCCGTGTGCAACAATACGCGGCGATCACCGGTCTATTGGCAGGCGGAATGCGGCACCCTCGGTGCCGGTTCCGTCAACTGGAAACTATCAATACGGGGGTTCAGTGATGATTACTCGCAAATTGTCCAGCATGGCGCTTGCCACTGCGGCGGCCCTGGCGTTCTCCACGGTCGCGGTGACGACGGCGGCTGCGGAGGAGGCCAAGGTCAAGTGCGAAGGCGTGAACAGCTGTAAGGGCACGTCCGCGTGCGCCACTGCCGACAACAGCTGCGCGGGCCAGAACAAGTGCAAGGGCCATGGCTTCCTTCAGCTCGCCAAGGCCGAGTGCGATGCGGCCAAGGCGAAGCTGGAAAAGGAAAAGGCCACCCAGTAATCGGCAAACGTCGGATAAGGAGGGTCGGGGGCGATCAAGTCCCCGGCCCTTCTGGCATTACTGTCTTGAGCCTTCTGACTCAACCCGCGCTCGGCTTTGGTCTCGGCCTGCGTCCCGATCACTACGAGACCGTGCTGGCCGAAAGACCGGCAGTCGACTGGTTCGAGGTAATCACCGAGAACTACCTGGTACCGGGTGGCAAGCCGCTGCACTACCTGACACGCGTTCGCGAGCACTATCCGCTCGTCATGCACGGCGTATCGCTGTCGATTGGCAGCAGCGCGCCGCTCGATCTGGACTACGTTCGCCAGGTCAGGTCGCTGGCGGCCCGGATAGAGCCCGCGTGGATTTCGGATCACCTGTGCTGGACCGGCGTCGGCGGCGCGAATCTGCACGACCTGTTGCCGCTGCCGTATACCGAGGAGGCGTTGCGCCACGTCGTCGAGCGCGTGCAGTGCGTGCAGGACACGCTCGGACGGCGCCTGCTGCTCGAAAACGTCTCGAGCTACGTGAGCTTTCGCGACTCCGAGCTGACCGAATGGCAGTTCCTGCGGGAGGTTGCGGCGCGCGCGGACTGCCTGATCTTGCTCGACGTCAACAACGTGTACGTGAGCAGCATCAATCACGAGTTCGATCCGCGCGCCTACCTGGATGCCATCCCGGTCGAGCGCGTACAGCAGATCCATCTCGCCGGTCACCAGGACCACGGCGATTATCTCATCGACACTCACGACCATCCGGTTTCTGACCCGGTGTGGAGCCTGTATGGCACCGCCGTGCGCCGGTTTGGCGTGGTGTCCACCATGATCGAGCGCGATGCCAACATTCCGCCACTCGACGACTTGCTCAAGGAGCTCGCTGCTGCGCGCGCGGTCGCGGCCAGCGCCGTGGCGGAGGCGGCATGACACTGCCCGCAATCCAGCAACGGCTCCAGGCATTCCTGCTCGAGGGCGAACGCGACATCGAGCAACACGTGATCGGCACCGCGCGCGTGCCGGTTTCGACTCGCCTGGCCATCTATGGCGATGCGTACCGGGTGCGCCTCACTGAAGCGCTGGCAAGCAACTATCCGGCGCTCGCCAGGCTCCTCGGCGACGCGGACTTCGCCTCGCTCGCCGCGTCCTACATCGCGACGCACGTGTCGCGCTGGCCATCGATCCGCTACTACGGCGCCGAGCTGCCGCTATTCCTGACGACCGCTGAACGGTATCGGGACGCGCCTGTGCTCACCGAGCTGGCTGCGTGGGAATGGGCAATGACCGAAGTGTTCGACGCGCAGGACCAGAACGCACTCGATGTCGAGGTGCTGGTGCGCACGCCACCGCAGCAATGGTCCGCGCTCAAGTTCGATTTCCATCCCGCCATTCGCCGGCTCGATCTTGTTTGGAATGCGCCGCAGATCTGGAAGGCCCTTACCGAGGGTAGCGAGCGCCCGGCGCCGGAGCTGGCCGGGCAAAGTCAGTCCTGGCTCCTGTGGCGCAGCGGTCTGCAAATCCTGTATCGCTCGCTCGGCCGCGACGAAGCGGTCGCGTTCGACACGCTGCGTGCCGGCGCGACATTTGGCGATGTGTGTCTGACACTTTGCGGACACACCAGCGAAGAACAGGCTCCGATTCGAGCCGCAACCTGTCTGCGCAGCTGGACGGAATCGGGACTGATCGTCGCCACGCGGCGACACAGCGTGAAGATGTGACCGCCGTCATGCGTATCTAGCTTGTGACTCGGCTTGCGGGGACTACACTTCTTCGCAAGCGGAGCACGGCCCTTGAGCAGATTCCTTTTCCGATTGACCGTAACGCTGGCCTTGGTCGCGAGCTCGACAACATTGGCTGGCGAATACAACGGTGCGTTTGCCCGCCATGAAATGGCGGCGACCGATCGCGTCATCATCAAGTGGCGAGCCACGGCGGAGACCTCGATCGCTGGCGAGGACGTGCAAGACCGAGTAACCCGACTCGCGACTGCGACGGGCGTGAGACTGCGGGCGATTCGCCAAGTCGCACCACGGCTCGAGCTGCTGCGTCTGGATCAACCGCTTTCTGCCGCCGCACTCGAGCAGACGCTCGCCGAGCTTGCCGGCGATCCGGCAGTCGAGTACGCGGTCGCCGATCAACGGCGCTGGCCGCACGCGATCCCGAGCGATGCGCTGTTCAGCGGCCAGTGGTTCCTGCAAACCGATCAACCCGCGGCAATCAGGGCCAGCACCGCGTGGGACACGACCACCGGCAGCAATGGCTCGGTGGTCGCCGTTCTCGACACCGGAGTTCGATTCGAACATCCTGATTTGGCGCGCGCCGAGCAGGCGGGCAAGCTGCTGCCCGGTTACGATTTCATCGCCGATAACGCCGGCAGCGTTGCCATCGCCAACGATGGTGACGGTCGCGATGCGGATCCGTCGGATCCCGGCGACTGGGTTGACGCCAACGACATCCAGGACCCGGAGTTCATTGACTGTGCACTGACCGACAGCTCGTGGCACGGCACGCGGGTCTCGGGAATCATCGGCGCGCGCACCAACAACGGCATCGGTGTTGCGGGCGAAGCGTGGGACGCCTGGATCCTGCCCATGCGCGTGCTCGGCAAGTGCGGCGGGTTCGACTCCGACATCATCAGTGCGATGCGTTGGGCGGCGGGCCTGACAGTGAGCGGAGCACCCGCCAATCCATATCCGGCGAAGGTTCTGAACTTGAGTCTCGGCTCCGCCTCGGCTTGCCCGCAGAGCTATGTGGACGTGGTTGCCGAGCTTGCGAATCGCGGTGTGCTGGTGGTGGCCTCCGCCGGCAACGACGGCAGCGTTGTGAATGCGCCGGCCAACTGTCCGGGCGTGCTTGCAGTTGGCGCGATCCGCCACGTCGGCACGAAGGTCGGCTTCAGCAGCTTGGGCCCGCTCGTCGGCATCAGCGCGCCGGGCGGCAACTGCGTAACCGTCCAGCCCGGCGATCCGTGCCAGTTCTCGATTGACACCACGATCAACACGGGTTCCACCGGGCCGTTGAACTCGTCGTATACGGATCAGTTCAACTTCAACGTCGGTACGAGTTTCTCCGCGCCGATCGTCGCCGGGGCCGCGGCGCTGATGCACGCGGTGAACGCCCGGCTCGGACCTGCGCTTCTGATCGCGCGACTCAAGAGTGCGGCGGCCGCGTTTCCGGTGCCCGCGACTCCGCCGACTGGCGGTACCTGTCACGTGCCGATGGGGCCGAGCGACATTCAGATCGCGGAATGCGTCTGCACCACCAGCACGTGTGGCGCCGGAATGCTGGATGCGTCCGCGGCGGTCGCCGCGGCACTGCGGCCGATCGTTAGCATCGCGCTGCCCGCGACGGTCACAGCAGGGCAAAATGTTTCACTCGACGGCAACGCGAGTGCCGCTGCCTGCAACCGAGGCGTGAGCAGTTTCGAGTGGACCATTGCTCCTGGCAGCGGCGGTTCGCCGGTCATCATGGGCGCGAATCAGGCGGTGGCTACCGTGCTTGCGCCGACTAGCGAGAGTTTTACGCTGCGCCTCACCGTCACCGACAGCTCCGGTGCGCAGGACTTCGCCGATGTGACCGTTACCCCTTCGAGTGCCGCCACTACCGCGATTGCTCCCCTCGCGGGCAATGCCTGTCCCACGCCGATCACCGTGCAACAGTCGCCACCCGGTGGCGGCGGTGGTGGAGGCGGAAGTGGCGGTGGCGGCGGTGGAACGTTGGCACTCGAACTCTTCGCGCTCGCGGTTATGCTCGCCCGGCGTCGGCAATCGCAGGCCCGCTGAGGCCTCGCTCACTCTGCGCTCAAGTCAAGGCGGCGCGAATCCGCCGTCGTCCGCGAACTTGAGCTCATCCGGTCCAAACGCCTTCACCGTCAGCTCGCGCATGCTGTGGAATGCAGTGCGCGCCGGGTCGGGCTGCGGACCCCCTGGGCGGATCTGAATGGCGGATTCGATTCGCCCGCGCACCAGACGGCCGGTGGCATCGAGTTCCGCCAGCAGGATCGGTGCCAGGCCCTTCATCCCCTCGACACTAATTCCGTAGTAAGTCGCGAAGTTACCCAGGCTGTAGGCGATCAGCCGCTCGCCGTACGACTCGAGCGCGCGTGGCACGTGCGGACCGTGACCGATGACGAGATCCGCGCCCGCGTCGATCACCGTGTGGGCAAACGTGACGACGTTGCCGCGCGCCTCGCCGTGGTAAACCTCCTCGGCGAACGGCAGCATGGCGACATCTGCGCCCTCTGCGCCGCCGTGAAACGACACGATCACGATGTCGTGGTCTCGTGCCAGCTCCGCCACGAGCTCCCCGGCGCGCGCGTAATCATTGAGGGAATGCGCGCCGATGTTCGGGGCAAACGCGATGAACGCAACCCGCAGGCCTTTCACCTCCCAGCTCGCCACGTCGCCTTCGCGCCCCGAATGGCGGATGCCCACGCTTTCTAGCGCCAGCATGGTGGCGCTGCGACCCTCTTCGCCGAAGTCGTGCGCATGATTGTTGGCGAGGCTCATGACATCGAGGCCCGCGGCGGTCAGGTACTGCGCGTAGCGCGTTGGCGTGCGAAACAGGAAGCACGCGCTCGGGTCGCGGCACTCCTTTACCGGCTCGCCGCCATCCATGAGCACGCCCTCGAGGTTGCCGAGTGCGATGTCCGCGGCGCTGAGAATCGGTGTGAGGGCCGCGAGAAATCCGACACCGTCATCGTCCGGAAGAATGTTCTTCGGGAAGTCCGTGCCGAGCATGATGTCGCCGACCGCGGCAATCGTCAGTGTCGTCGGCGCGGCAAGCGGCTCCGAAGGCGCCAGCTCGATTGGAACTGTCTGTGCACTCGGCGGCGTCGCCTCCGGCGATGGTGCGGATTCGGACGCTGCGTCCGAAGTTGCGGGTGCGGGTTCGCCCGGCGGTGCGGATGCGCATGCAATGAGTACGCATGCGAGCAGTGCAGGCGCCATGCGGAGCACGCGCGAGTTCCTCACGTCACACATCAAGTCTTCCGGCCCCTCGCTAGTCGCCGACTCGAATCACCAGCGCCTCGACATCCGCCTGTCGCAGCTTCGCGCGCGTGCGGTTGAGCTCCGCCAGGTCGCTGACCGGGCCGATGCGCACCCGATGCCAGGTGTCGTTGTCGATCGAGACGCGCTGAACCTTCGATTCGATGCCTTGCAGAGCGAGTTGCGCGCGCACGCGGTCGGCGTCGGCAAAGTTGCGATACGAGCCGGCCTGCAACACATACGCACCCGGCCTCTCGATCGGCGTCGAACGCGAATCCGGTCCCTCCGCCTTTTCGCGCTCCGGCACCACCACCTCGAACTTCGGCAGCATCTCGTAGAAGTCGAACTGCCGTCCCGAGTCCTCGCCGTTCTCCTCGTCGCTCGCCGCGCGCTCGGAACGCGCCGCCGGTTCCGGCTTGGCGCTGGGAGGAACCGTGGGTCGCCGGTCGTAGATGTAGATCGCCGCGGCCACGCCCAGGCCGATTGCGAGTCCGAGCATCAGGCCGGCGCTGCCGGACAATCCACCAGTGGCGCGGCGTGTTCGAGAGTGCTTGTAGTCGTGTGGCATGGAGAAGAGGTTGACAGTGGGCAGTTGACAGTTGGCAGTAAGAGGCTTTGCTCTCTTTCGTTACCTGTCAACTGTCAACTGCCTCCTTCACATCGACTCCGGTGCCGAGACACCGAGCAGCGTCAGCCCGTTGCGCACGACCTGCTGCAGGGCGAGAACCAGCATCAGGCGCGCATTGCGCAATTTCGCGTCCGCCACGATGAACTGGTGGGCGTTGTAGTAGGTGTGAAAGTCGTTGGCGAGATCGCGCAGGTAATGCACCACGAGATGGGGCGCGCGGTTGATCGCGGCCGACTGCAGCAGCTCCGGGTACTGCGTCAGACTCTTGAGCAGCGCCACCTCCTCCGCGGCATCGAGGAGCCCAAAACTCGCGCCCGCCTCGCCCGGGTCGTACTCGAGATCACGGTCGCGCAACTGTTTCATCACGCTCGCCACGCGCGCGTGCGCGTACTGGATGTAGTACACCGGGTTGTCATTGGAGCGCGACTTGGCGAGCTCGAGGTCGAAATCGAGGTGCTGGTCGTTGCTGCGCATGACGTAAAAGAAACGCGCCGCGTCGTTGCCAACCTCGTTGCGCAACTCGCGCAGCGTGATGAACTCACCGGAGCGCGTGGACATCTGCACCTTCTCGCCGCCGCGGTAGAGCGTCACGAACTGGATCAGGCGCACCTCGAGGCTGTCGCCGGGCTCACCCATCGCTTCGAGACCGGCGCGCACCCGTGCGACGTAGCCATGATGGTCGGCGCCGAGAACGTCGATCAGCAGCTCGAAACCGCGCTCGCGCTTGTGCAGGTGGTACGCGATGTCGGACGCGAAGTACGTGCGCTGGCCATTCTCGCGCTCGACCACGCGATCCTTCTCGTCGCCAAAGTCGGTGGCCTTGAACCACAGCGCGCCGTCCTTCGAGTACACGTGGCCGCTCGCCTTGAGCCGTTCGAGCGCGCGATCGATGGCGCCGTTCTCCGCGAGGCTGCGCTCCGAGAACCAGCGATCGAAGGTGACGCCGAACTCAGCGAGGTCGTCGCGGATGTCGCCGAGAATGTCGACCAGCGCGACATCCAGCGCTTTGCGGAAGTCATCGGCGCCGAGCTGCGCGCGTGCACGCTCGATCACCGCGTCGATGTATTCGTCCTTGTCGCCCGCCGGCGCATCGGGCGGCAGATCGGTGAACACCTCCGCGGCCGTTCGATGCAGGCGGCGCTGCTCCGTGGCCAGCAGCTTCTCGGCAATCGGACGCAGGTATTCGCCTCGATAGCCGTTACTCGGGAATGGGAACTGCTCGCCACACAACTCGAGGTATCGCAACCAGACGCTCGCGGCCAGGATGTCCATCTGGCGCCCGGCGTCGTTCACGTAGTACTCGCGTTCGACTGCAAAGCCGACGGTCTTGAGCAGGCCCGCAAGGCTCGCGCCGTAGGCCGCGTGTCGGCCGTGCCCAACGTGCAGCGGACCGGTCGGGTTGGACGAGACGAACTCCACCAGCACGCGCCGGCCCTGGCCCAGATTCGAACGGCCATAGGCCGCAGCCTCGCGCGCGATGCGTTGCAGCTCGTTAGCGTAAGCCGCGGGTGCGAGGTGAAAGTTGATGAATCCAGCGCCGGCGACTTCGGTGCGGGCGATGAGCGGCGAGGCCGGGAGCGCCGCGACTATCGCTTGCGCCAACTCGCGCGGCTTACGGCGCGCCGCCTTGGCCAGCTTGAGCGCGATGCTCGAGGCGAAATCACCGTGCGCGGCATCGCGCGTGCGCTCGAGCTCGATGAGCGGATCACGAACTTCGGCTGGCAGGGTCCCGGGCGGAAGCGCCGCAAGGCCGCGCCGGATGAGTTCGACGATCTGGTCCTTCAAAGTCGGCTGCCGGGGAGGATCGAGGCGCGCCAGTCTACCCGATGTACCGATCACATGAGATCCTGCGGATCGACATCGAGCGACCAATGCAGTCCGTGGCGCGGCCTGATCGCATCGAGCGCCGTCACCCACCGGGCGAGAAAGCGGTGCAATGCCGCGCGCGAACGGCTCTGTGCGAGCAGCTGCGCATGATGGCGGCCAGCGCGTCGTGCCATCGAGGCCGCCACGGGTCCGAACAGCTGCACCGCCTGGTCGAGGGATTCTTCACCGACCGCGCGGGCGGAGCTCAGGAACTCGAACGGGGCCTCGGCATCCCGTGCATCGGCGCGCAGCAGCGCCAGGCGTGAAAACGGCGGCCATTCCGCTTGCGCGCGCTCCGCGAGCGCTGCTGCGGCGAAACCATCATAGCCCGAGTGCAGCAGACTCTTGAGCAGCGGATGCTCCGGGAACTCGGTTTGCACCAACACTTCGCCCGGCCGTGAGGCGCGCCCAGCGCGCCCTGCCACCTGCACGATGGTCTGCGCCAGCCGCTCGCTTGCGCGGAAGTCGGCGCTGAACAGACCCTGATCGGCATTCACGATCACGACCAGCGTGACTTCCGGGAAGTGATGCCCCTTGGTGAGCATCTGCGTTCCCACCAGGATGCGCGCCTCGCCGCTCGTGACCCGCCCCAGGATTGACTGCAGGTCGCCTTTGCGGCGCACGGAATCGCGATCGAGCCGTGCCAATTGCACATCCGGAAACCGATCGCGCAGCAGGTCCTCGACACGTTCGGTGCCCTGACCCACCGGCTTCACCTCGTGTCCGCACTGCGGGCACGCGAGCGGCATCGGCTCCTGCGAACCACAATGATGGCAGCGCAGCCGCTGCGATCGCAGGTGGACGGTGAGTCGCGCGTCACACGCATGACAGGGCGCAATCCACCCGCAACCCGGACAGAAGAGCGTCGGCGCGTAGCCGCGGCGATTGAGAAAGACGAGCACCTGTCCGCTCGCTTGCAGGTGACGCGTGATGCTCTCGAAGGTGGGCGTGGCGAGGCCCTCGTGCGCCAAGTGATGACGCAGGTCGACGACCGCCACGCGTGGATGGCGTGCTTCACCGGGCCGCTCGGGTAGCAGCAAGCGTGCGTAACGGCCGGCACGCGCGTTCTCGAGCGACTCGAGCGAGGGCGTCGCCGAGCCGAGAATCACCGGAATGCCGAGACGTTGGGCGCGCACGACCGCCAGGTCGCGCGCCGAGTAGCGGAAGCCCTCCTGCTGCTTGTATGAGCCATCGTGCTCCTCGTCAACGATGATCACGCCGGGACGCGCGAGGGGCGTGAATACGGCCGAGCGCGTGCCGATGACGATCCCCGCTTCTCCGCTGCGTGCTCGACGCCACGCGGCGAGGCGTTCGCCCTCGCTCAGGCTCGAATGCAGGATTGCGAGCGGTGCCGAGAAGCGTTCATAGAAGCGGCCGACGAGCTGCGGCGTCAGAGCAATTTCGGGGACGAGGACGAGCGCTTGCCGGTTCGCGCGCAAGTACTCTTCCGCGAGCCGCAGGTACACCTCGGTCTTGCCGCTGCCGGTCACGCCGTGCAACAGCGATACCGCAAACTTGCCGGACGCCTCGGTGAGCGAGCGGAGCACGCCAGCCTGCGCATCGGTGAGATCGGGTCCGCGATTCACGATCGCGGCGGAGAGGACGGGGATTTCGGGCGAAGTTTCGCTCGATTCCGCCCAACCGCGGGCCACGACCTGGCGCAGCGTTTCACGCCAGCGCGGACCCAGCCTTGCGAGCTCGGCCGGCCCGGCAGCTCCGTGCTCGAGTCGCTCGATCAGGGCGCGCTGTCGGGGTGCGCGGCCTTTGAGAATGCCGGCAGCCTCATCGCGACCGGCACCCGTCAGTTGCCAGCGTTCGTCGATTGCGTTCGCGGCGGCGCCCTCACGAAGTGCGACTGGCAGCGCTGCGGCCAGAACTTCACCGACCGGGTGGTGGTAGTACTCCGCTGCCCAGAGCAGAAACTTAAGCAGATGTCCGTCGAACACCGACTCGCGATCGATGACTTCCAGCGCGGGCTTGAGCTTTCCCGGGGAGACTGCCGAGTGATCGGTCACTTCGATGAGCACACCCACGAGGCGGCGGCGACCGAACGGCACGCGCACGCGCATCCCAGCGGTGAGTGCGGGCGCCTCGATGCCCTGAGGCGCGAGGTAATCGAACAGCCGCCTGAGCGGCATTTCGAGCGCGATTCGCAGTATCGGCCGCACGACTGTAAGTCAATGATTATGATAGAGTTATGATTCGGGCCGGACGGTCAACCGGCGCCTGCCCGCGACGTTATTAGCATCATGACACGCCGCGCCGACGGCAACCCGCGCGCGCCGTTCGAGGACACTCGGGAGGGTCCTGCCACGCATGAATGCCTCTGCTACGCTGCCGGCCGCTCTGGCGATGCTGCTCGCCGAGGACCCGGCGAAAAGCCCGAAGGAGGCCGTCCTGGATCGATCCCGCGAGCTGGAGAGATTCCTGGCGAGCGTTGAAAGGCGCGCGTTCAAGATCGCCCAGATCGCGATGCGCGACACCGACGACGCGCTCGACATCGTGCAGGACGCCATGCTCCAGCTCGCCCGTCGCTACGCAGCGCGGCCGAGCGAGGAATGGAAACCGTTGTTCTACCGGATCCTCAACAACCGGATCCGCGACTTTCAGAGACGGCGAGTGGTGCGTTCACGGATCATCGCGTGGTTGCCGATTCGCCGCGACGACGAGGATGAGGCGCCGGATCCGATCGAGAGCGCGCCTGGTAACGAGCTCGCGCCGGGTGAACGCGTGCAGGTCGATGAGACCCTGAAAGCGCTCGAGCAGGCGCTCGGTGAGCTGCCGCCGCGGCAACAGCAGGCGTTCCTGCTGCGCACGCTGGAAGGATTCGATGTCGCGGCGACCGCCGCCGCGATGGATTGCTCGCAGGGCAGCGTGAAGACGCATTATTTTCGCGCCGTGCAGACGTTGCGCGAGCGCTTGGGAGAGTTCTGGTCATGAGCACCGACGACGACAGACTCGCGGCATTCGAACGCCGTGCGCAGGAATTGCTCGAGGAGAGCACCGAGCGGCTGGACGGACGTGTCCGCTCGCGGCTGACGCAGGCCCGCAGCGCCGCGGTCGAGGAAGCGCGCCGCGCGCGCGGGCACTTAGCCTGGCGGACGTGGATTCCGGCCGGGGCGGTGGCGGGCGCGGCCGCACTCGCGGTGTTGCTGTGGAGCGGCGCACCGCGCTCGCCGGAAGCACCGGTGCTCGCGGTCCACAGCTCGCTCGACGATCTCGACATCCTGGTCACCAACGAAAGTTTCGAATTGCTCGAGGATCTCGAGTTCTACGAATGGGTCGCGTCCGGCGATGCCGACGGCGCCACGATCGGGTGAGCGAATGGCCGGCAGGTGGCTATCGATGGGATCTCTGTACATGACTTTGCTCGCGATTCCGACGCACGCGTCGGCCGAAGAGCCGGCGGCCGTGGATGCGGATTTTCTCGAGTTCCTGGGAAGCCTCGACAACGATGACGAGGCCTGGGCGGCGCTGCTCGCGGGCACCGAGATCCGCAAGCTCGAAGCGCCCCAGCACGAGCAGGAAGCAAAGCCGAAACAGGTGGACCCATGAGTGGCAGGCTCAAGGTCGTCATCGTTGCAGCGTGGCTGGCGCTCACCCCGCCGCTGGCGGTCGAGGCGCAACAGCCCACGGTCGACACGGCTCCGGGCGTGACCTGGGAATCGCTGGCGCCGGAACAGCAGCAGCTGCTGGAACGGTTCCGGCCGGATTGGGAGAGCCTGCCGCCCGGTAAGCAGCAGTCGCTGGCGCGCGGCAGCGAACGCTGGCTGTCGATGAGTCCCGAGCAGCGCGAAAAAGCGCGCAATCGATTCGAAAACTGGCGCGAGCTGACCGACGAGCAGCGCGAGCGCATTCGCGATCGCTGGCAGCAGTTCCAGGACCTGCCGCCGGACGAGCAGGAGCGCATCCGCAGGAACTTCCATCGCTTTCGTTCGCTGCCACCGGAGCGGCGCGAGGAGCTGCGCGAACGCTGGCGCCAGTTGACGCCCGAGCAGCGCCAGCAGTTGCGCGAGCGTTTCCGTACCCGCCCCAAGCCGCGTCCCTCGCAGCCGCCCGGGCGCTGAGCGCGCGTCGTTTCACGACAGCGCATCGAGGATGCGCCGCAGGGCCATCCTCGGGTCGCTCAGCACTTCACTGTCCCACAACCCGAGAACGCGAAATCCCAGCGATTCCAGGAATGACTTGCGCTGCGTGTCGACCGGCAATCCGAGTGCGTGCTGCTGACCGACGAGCTCGATGATCAGCGCCTCTTCGAGACAGATGTAATCGACGATGAACGGGCCGATGGCGTGCTGGGGCCGGAATCGATAGCCCTTCAGCTGCCGCGCGCGGAGCAGTCCCGATAAGCGGAGCTCGGCATTGTGGTGGCGCGCGTGACGTGCTCGATCCGTGAGCAGCTGCAGTCCCATGACGCGGACAGGCTAGCGCGTTCACGCGCCGGTTGCCGCCGGCAAAACTCGCCGGTTACTCGAGAAAGAGCTGCGCCCTCAGCGCGCGGCGACCGGCGCGTAAGCGATGCACTCGACCTCGACGCGGGCTCCCAGGGCCAACCCACTGGCACCCAGTGCGCTGCGCGCCGGGTAGGGCGGGCTGAAGTACTGCTTGTACACCTCGTTGAACGCGCCCCACTCGGCGATATCCGCCAGGAACACCGTGCACTTCACGACGTCCGCGAGCGATGACCCGTTGCGCTCGAGAACGGCCTTGATGTGCTCGAGTGCCTGCCGCGATTCGGCCTGGATCCCGCCGGCAACAGGCCGTCCAGCCGCACGGTCATCGCCGATTTGCCCCGCGAGAATGAGCAGATCCCCGGCCCGCACGGCCTCGGAAAACGGCAGGCCACGCTCGAGGGCTTGCGGCGCATTCAGAAACTCCGGTTCTGACGGCCGCGGTGTCGTAGTAGTCGAGCATCCGGCGAAGGGTCCCAGGACGAAAACGAGACAGGTGGTCCGGTAGTTTACGTTCAGCACCTCTCAGCCCACCGCTTTGACGGCCTGAATGAGTTGTCCGGCGGCGGCCTGGCCGTCGCCGTACAGCATGCGCGTGTGATCCAGGTAGAAGAGCGCGTTCTCGATCCCTGAGAACCCCTGACCCTGGCCGCGCTTGATCACGATGACGTTCTTCGCCTTGTCGGCATTCAGAATCGGCATGCCGTAGATCGGGCTCGACGGGTCGGTGCGCGCCACCGGGTTCACCACGTCGTTGGCGCCGATGATGAGCGCCACGTCGGCGTTCTCGAACTCGGCGTTGATCTCCTCGAGGTCCGCGATCAGGTCGTAGGGCACGCCCGCCTCGGCGAGCAGCACGTTCATGTGACCGGGCATGCGGCCGGCGACCGGGTGAATTGCGAAGCGCACGGTCACGCCACGCTCGATCAGCAATTGGCACAGTTCCCATACCTTGTGCTGGGCCTGTGCGACCGCCATGCCGTAGCCCGGCACGACGATGACTTTCTGCGCAAACGCCATCATCACGCCGACATCCGCCGCTTCGATCGGCTTGAGGCTGCCCTTGATGTCGCCGCCCCCGGCCGCGGCGCTCTCGCCAAAGCCGCTGAAGAGCACGTTGCCGAGCGAGCGGTTCATCGCTCTTGCCATCAATTGCGTGAGCAGCGTGCCCGCGGATCCGACCACGGTGCCAGCGATGATCATCGCGGCGTTGTTGAGCACGAAGCCCTCGAAGGCGACCGCCAGGCCGGTGAGCGCGTTGTAGAGCGAGATCACGACGGGCATGTCCGCGCCGCCGATGGGTAGCGTCATGGTCACGCCGAGGATCAGCGCGAGCACGAAGAAGACGATGATGACGTCGTTGGCGGAGGCCCCGAGCCCCAGCACGATGGCGGCACCGGACGCCAGGGCGCCGACCAGGATCACGAGATTGAGCACCTGCTGGCCGGGGAAACGCAGGCTGCGCTTGATGAGCCCCTGCAGCTTGCCGAACGCGATCAGGCTGCCGCCGAACGACACCGCACCGATCACGCCGCCCAGCACGGCGAGGCTCACCGTCGTGATCGCGTGCGTTTCACCGCGGAAGAGTTCGACCGCGGCGATCGCCGCGGCCGCGCCGCCGCCCATGCCGTTGTAGAGCGCGATCATCTGCGGCATGTCGGTCATCGCGACGCGCTTGCCGGTCCACCACGCGAGCACGCCGCCGATCAGGATCGCGGTGATGATCAGGAAGTAGTTGGCCGCGATCTCCGGCGCGAGAAAGGTGATGAGCGTGGCAACCAGCATGCCCCAACCTGCCCAGATGACGCCGCTACGCGCGGTGACGGGCGAGCTCATGCGCTTCAGACCCATGATGAACAGGAACGCCGTCAGCAGATAGCTCGCATTCACGAGCGCCGAAGCGAGTTGCGGCGTGAGGAACGCGCTCATCGCTTCTTCTCCCCGCTCGCCTTGAACATCTCCAGCATGCGCTCGGTCACGACGTAGCCGCCCACCGCGTTGCCCGCCGCCAGCACCACGCCGATGAAGCCGATCACGACTCCCAGCGTCGAATCGGCCTGGCCGAGCGCGACCATCGCGCCCACCAGCACGATGCCGTGCACGAAGTTCGAGCCCGACATCAGTGGCGTGTGCAGGATCACCGGCACGCGCCCGATCACCTCGTAACCGGTGAATGCGGCCAGCATGAAGATGTAGAAAGCGGTGATGCCGTCGATCATGGGTGGATGGTGAGGAGTGAGGAGTGAGTGGTGAGTGGTGAGTGGTGAGTGGGTTTAAGCCACGAGCCTTCTGGTCGGTTCGTGCTTGATCGCGCGTTCGTGCGTGAGGCACGACTGCGCGAACACCTCGTCGTTCCAGTCGATCTTGAGCTCGCCCTTGTCGATGGCCGGCCTGAGGAAGTTGAGCAGATTACGCGCGTACATCTCGCTCGCGTGGTAGGCGAGCTGCGCAGGAAGATTCACCGGCCCGACGATGCGCACGCCGTTGTGCGCCACAATCTCGCCGGCGCGTGTGAGCTCGCAGTTGCCGCCTGACTCCGCCGCGATATCGACGATCACGGCGCCCGCTTTCATGCGCTCGACCGCGGCACGCGACACGATGCGCGGCGCGGTCCGACCGGGTACCGCAGCCGTGGTGATGACGACGTCGGCCACCGCGATGCGCGCGTCGAGGATCTCCTGCTGCTGGCGCTTTTCCTCGTCCGTCAGCTCGCGCGCGTAGCCACCGGTTCCCTCCGCGCTCACCCCGGTGTCGATGAACTTGGCGCCGAGCGATTTCACCTGTTCCCGGGTAGCGCCGCGGACGTCATAGGCTTCCACGACCGCACCCAGGCGCCGCGCGGTGGCGATCGCCTGCAATCCGGCGACTCCCGCGCCGACCACCAACACCTGGGCCGGGCGGATCGTGCCCGCTGCGGTGGTCAACATCGGAAAGAACTTGTCGAGCGTATTGGCACCGATCAGCACCGCCTTGTAGCCGGCGATCGCGGCCTGCGAGGACAGCGCATCCATGGACTGCGCCCGCGAAATGCGGGGCACGAGCTCCATCGCAAAACTGGTCACGCCACGATCGCGCAGCGCGCGCACCTCGTCGAGGCGCTGATGGGCCTGCATGAAGCTGATGACGACCGCGCTCTGCTTGAGTCGAGCGATTTCGTCGACCGTCGGCGGTTGCACTTTCAGCAGCACGTCCGCAGCAGCGAGAACTGGCGGTGCGGAAGCGGCGAACTCGACGCCTTTGAAGGCGGCGTCCGGGAACTGCGCGCGCGTACCGGCGCCGTTCTCCATCACGACCCTCGCACCGAGGCCGATGAGCTTTCCCGCCACTTCGGGGACCACAGCCACGCGCGTCTCGTTTGGCGCGATTTCGCGAACCGCGCCAATCACCACTGGCATGTCGCCTCCTTAAGAACCGGGACGTCGATCACAATTCGACATGGCTGTGGCCCCTAAGCCACGGGTGCCGAATTTTGTCGTTAACTATGAAAGGCTTGCGCCGTTGAATTATTGCACACACCTGCCTTATCTTACACACGGCGATGCGAGTCAGAGACCATGAGTAAGGTGGTAGCCAGGTTGATCGAGGGCGATCGGGACGATGATCGGCTGATCGTCGTGCCCGCTGCTGCGCGCGCGTTGTCGCAGCAGGTGCTGCGCACCGACGTCGCCGGCATGCCGCTCGAGTGGATCGACTACCGCGAGGCGGCGCGGCTCTACCACATGGAACAGGTCGCCTATTCGGCGGGCAGTCTGTTGTACAGCCTGTATGGCGGCACCAACGCGCGCAGCGGCCGGCGCACGGTGGTCGATGTCAATTCGATCATCGCCACCGTCGGTCACTCGTACAATCCGGGTAACCTGCGCGGCGACTACACGCCGCCGCTCAACAATCAAACACTTTTCCGCCGCGACGGCTATGTCTGCATGTACTGCGGCATGCGCTTTGCGGCCTCGCAGCTGTCGCGCGATCATATCCGCCCGTTCAGCCAGGGCGGCGGTGACACGTGGACCAACGTCGTCGCGGCCTGCCGCCGCTGCAATAACGCCAAGGCGTCGCGCACGCCCGAGCAGGCGAAGATGCAGCTGATCGCCGTGCCGTTCACGCCGACCTATGCGGAGTACATATTCCTCAAGGGTCGGCGCGTGCTCGCCGACCAGATGGAATACCTGCTGGCGCATTTCCCGCGCTCGAGTCCGATGCACGATCGGCTGCAGCGCTGGCTGGCCTGACGCTGCGCGAATCCCTCGACTGGACTGCTCTCTCCACTGCACTCTCGAGCGCCATCGGCGCTCGCGCCAGTTCCGCGCCTGCCGCGCGCGTCCACGGCGGCTGCATCAACGACAGTTTCCGCTGGGAAACGAGCGCGAGCCCGCTGTTCGTCAAGGTGGCGCCGGCGAACCGGCTGGCGATGCTCGAAGCCGAGGCGGCAGGGCTCGATGAGCTCAAGCAGGCCGCGGCGGTGCGCGTTCCCGCCGTTCGCGCGGTCGGGGCAACTGCCGGGCAAGCCTTTCTCGCGCTCGAATGGATCGATTTTGGGGCGTCGGCTCCGGATGCTGAAACGCGCTTGGGCGAACAGCTCGCCTGGCAACATCGTGTCAGCGCGCGCGGCTTCGGCTGGCACCGTGACAACACGATCGGCAGCACGGAACAGCCCAACGCATGGGGCAATGACTGGATCGCGTTCTTCCGCGAGCGGCGCCTGCGCCATCAGCTCGAGCTCGCGAAGCGCAATGGGCATGACGGGCGGTTAACCGACCGCGGCGCGGTGCTTCTCGAGCTGATGGGCGCGTTTTTTGCGAGCCATCGCCCTGTGCCGTCGCTGCTGCACGGCGATCTGTGGGGCGGCAACTGGGCGGTCGATTCAGCCGGTCAGCCGGTGCTTTTCGATCCCGCGGTGTACTTCGGCGATCGCGAGGCCGATCTCGCGATGACACGGCTGTTCGGCGGCTTCGGGAATGCGTTCTACACCGCGTATCACGCCACGTGGCCGCTCGATCAGGCCGCCGGCACACGGCGCACGCTCTACAACCTCTACCACGTGCTCAATCATCTCAACCTGTTCGGTGGCGGCTATCTCGCACAGGCGCAGTCGACGATCGATCGCCTGCTCGCCGAACTGGGTCATTAGGTGCCGGAGCGGTATATCGGGCTATTCGAATAAGCCCGATATACCGCTCCGGCACCGTCTATTCGGCACCGTCTATTGAGGCAAGCTCACAGGCTGTCGCCCAGGAACAGGGTCACGTGGATCGTCCGGCGCAGCGGCGGCGGTTCCTCGACCATCAGGAAGCGTCCGTCAGCGGCGACGTCGTACGTGTTGGTGGAATACAGATTGAAGTGAAATCGTCCCGTGAAGAGCAGCTGCGGATCAGTCAACGTGGGCTGCTCATCGCCGAGGACCTGTACGGCAAACATGCCGCGCCCCTGGCGGAAAAACAGCTCGCTGCCCGAGCGCGACCACGCCGGCTCTTCGCCTCCGTCGCGAGAAGCCTGCACGCGCGGTCCCGAGAGCGGAAATCGCTGCACGTAAACTTCCTTGCGTCGGCTTTCGTCCGACACGTAGGCAATCCAGCGACCGTCGGCGGAGAACGCGGGCTCGGTTTCCGAGAAGGGCGACTGCAGCAGCGGTTGCGGTTCGGCGCCTGCACGCGCCTCGATAAGCCACAGGTCGCCGCCTCCCTCGATGCTGTAGTCCGTGTAGGCCAGCCGATCGTCCTGCAGCCATGCGTTCACAAAGTGATCGCTCGGGTGCGTGGTCAACTGCACCTCCTGGCCCATGCTATCGACGTCTGCGACATACAGCTGGTAACGACCGGAGCGGCTCGAGTCGAAGGCCACACGCTTGCCATCAGACGACCAGACCGGTGAGTGATCGTCAATGCCGTGACTCAACCTGGACAGTCGATCCTGCTGCAGATCGAACAGCCACACCGCGACCTGGTCATCCTGCAACCACGTCGTCACGCGTCGACCATCGGGTGCAATGCGCGGCGATGAGAAGGGCTTGCGCAGTGTGCTCGCGGGCTCCACGACGCCATTTCGATTCACCCAGACCAGGCGGCGCTGTGGCTGCTCGTACTGGCCTTGAACCACGGCCAGGTGAGCGCTACTCGACGTTTCGTAAAACGCGACCTGCGAGTTCACGTTGGTGAGCACGCCATTGAGGAGGGGTTGTGGTTGACCGCGCAGCTTGTGAGAGTCCAGATCGAAGGGCACGCGCATCAGTGTGCCGACTCGCGCGAACAGCAGCTGGCCGTCACGCAGGTAGCGTGGGTGATATCCACCGTCGATGAGGACACCCTGCTGCTGTCCGTCCACATTGGCGAAGCCGATTGCAGACTCGTCAACCTGGCTGCCGCCCTTCCACTGACTGAACAGCACGGTGCGTCCGTCCGGCAGGCAGGCGGGCCAAATGTGAGCCGCGTCGTCGGGTCCAGTCGGTGCTGTCAGCTGCACCGGTTTGCCGCCGGACGGGGAAACGCACCAGAGCCCGCGGGCAAAACGTGGCGCAAAGATGATCGCTTGATCGTTCAGCCAGCAGCCGCCGAAGAACTGCTGTGCGTCGGCAATCACTTGCGCTTCGCCGCCGGCAACGCTGATGCGTTTGATCTTTCCGCCCGCGGCAAAAGCGATCCACTGGCCATCGGGTGAGAGAAATGGACTGCTGGCGCCATCGGATCCATCAATCGGCGTCAGCTCCTCAGAATCCATTCGTCGTCGCCACAACCGGCTACCGCTTTCGTCGGCAAGCGCGAGTATCAGGCTCTCGCCATTGGCGGTCAGCGCCATCGGAGCGGCCGTGAACTCGACCAGGCCCGTGCCTTCCGGCAGCGCGAGCGAGAATCTCACCGGGGCCATTAGGCGCACAGGTTGCGCAAGTCGCGAGCCAATCATGTACGCAATGGCAATCGCGGTAACTACCGTGCCTGCATAGAAGACACGACGCCAGCGCCAGCGAACGCCTGGAAACCACGTCAGAAATCGCTCGCCCGATTCCTCACGGCTGTCCGCGACGGCCTCCAACGCGAGCCCAAGGTCGTGCGCGGAACGGAAGCGCGCCGCCGGTTCCTTCTCGATGCACCGCTGCACGATTCGCCCGAGCGGCGTCGGAACCGTTCTCGGCAGCGGCGGAGGGTCATCCGCCAGAATCGCGCCCAGTGTCTCTGCCGGATTGTGCGCAGGAAATGCCCGCCGGCCGCAGAGCATCTCGTACAGGATTGCGCCGAGCGCAAACAAGTCTGAGCGTGCATCGACATCGCCCCGACGGATTTGTTCGGGCGCCATGTAAGCGAGCGTCCCGAAAATTGCCACGCTCGAATGCAGAGTTATGGTCGCTGAGAGCTCGTCGGCGCCTGCTGGCGCTTCGCGCAGCCGCGCCAGGCCGAAGTCGAGAATCTTGATGCGATCCTCGCTGGTCACGAACAGGTTTTCGGGTTTGAGATCGCAGTGAACTATGCCGCGCTCATGCGCGGCGCCGAGGCCGGCACAAATCTGCATCGCGAAGTCGACAGCCTTGCGCCAGGGGAGGGCACCGGCGGCGAGGCGCTGCCTGAGCGTGCGGCCCTCGAGCAACTCCGAAACGATGAAGACATCGCTGTCCTCGGCGGCCATTTCATAAACCGCCAGGATGTTCGGGTGGCTAAGTTGCGCCGTCGCCTTCGCTTCCTGTGCGAACCGTTCGAGCCGCCGGCGATCGGCGCCGACGTCCGGTGGCAGCAGCTTGAGCGCGACGTCGCGTTCGAGCTTCAGATCGCGGGCTCGATAAACCTCGCCCATTCCGCCTGCGCCGAGCCGGGCCAGCAACTCGTAATGACCCAAACGGGCACCGGTGCGCGCATCGTTGAGTTCGGGCCCGGGTTCGGTCATGGCATTTGCACGGTCCGGGTTGCGCCGGCATCCGAGACAGGCCGCACCTTCAGGACTGCCGTGCCCAGAGCGACCTCATCGCCATTGTGCAACGTCGTCAGCGACGAGATTCGCTCGCGATTGACGTACGTGCCGTTCTTGCTGCCGAGATCTTCGATACTTGCCGCGTTGCCGGAGACCGTGATGCGCGCATGCCGCCGTGACACGCCCTCTGCATCGACCACGATGCGACAGGCTTCATCGCGCCCCAGGATGTACTCGCCTTCATCCAGCGGGATCGTCCTTTGTCCCCACAGCAGTGCAATGGCCGCATGCTTACGCGCAGAGCCAGAGTCGGGCGCGAGCGGGGCGCAAAAGGCGTA
>Ga0209108_10000204_pt1 | contig 31713 bp, 30 predicted proteins | sample Rifsed10ft1_FD_184003 | JGI IMG/M metagenome (GOLD analysis project Ga0209108, IMG submission 184003) | Soil microbial communities from Rifle, Colorado, USA - sediment 10ft 1 (version 2) | ecosystem: Environmental > Terrestrial > Deep subsurface > Rock core/Sediment | place: Rifle, Colorado...
CTGAGCGCGCGGCTGTTGCATCTCAATCAGGAGTCAGTTGCGAATTGTGGAGAACTCCTGGCCTGGGCCGACTGGCGCTTCCAGTGGATTCATCCCTTCAAAGATTTCAACGGCCGCATTGGTCGCGTCCTGCTCGCAGCCCTGCTCTACAAGCTCGCCTTGCCCCACGTCGAAACCGCTCCCACTGATCCTACTGTCCGACGTAAATACTTAAATGCCCTCCAATCTTCGGATCAGGGCGAATTGGGCCCGCTAACAGAAATGTGGATTCGTAGGGTTGAGGAAACGCTGTGACATTTCAACACGAAACCCCTCTTCAGGCATCTGAATCCCAGCGAACTCACTACCTGACTGAAAGATACCTTGAACATTCTTCACTCGAAGAGTTGGTTCAACGGTTAAAAGATATCCGGCGCAACATGCTGACGTTTTCTGATGCTGGGATCCCATCGTATGATGTCTCTTCGAGTGTACGTGGGCTAGCAGAGAGAGCTGCACACGTAGAACTTGAATTAGAGCTTCGCCTGGCAACGTCAACGGCAATAGCTTTGGCTTCTCCGGAAATATTTTCCCCTGAGTATCCGAAGGTCAAGAAAGCCATTCGCGTGTGGGGAGGCCGTTCTCATCCGACCTCTCCGTATTTTGTTAAGTACGGAAAACTCGCTGACCTGAAGAAGTTACACGGCGAGGGGGAGATTCGGTTACGTCCAGCTTCAGACTATAGCGACCCATCCTTAAATCTTGCCATCCGTGACGAGGAATTAGAAATGGCTGTAGGGCTACCTGTGGGCACACGACTGAAGATGCAATGCGACAACGGTGAGTATCAAGAGATCCCCATAGCTGGAAGGATATTTAGCAGAAAGAAGTCGGAGACAGATTTCTACATCTACTGCACTGCAGCAAAATATGATCACCGTTTGTTTGATGATTTCGATTCCGATGCTTGCTTGTTGGTCCACGAGCCGAAGGGTTTTGTCAGGAAGATTGTGGAAGCTTGCAAGCAGAGCTATTCCGATTGGCTCTTTGCGGAGAAGATGGTTTGCTATTACGACCCTTTGCGGCTTGACCGCATTGACGATATTTCTCTCAGCAAGCACTTTCGGTTTTGGTATCAGCGCGAATATAGGATTGTATTGAAGCCCAAAGATCCCGTCAAAAAGTTGGAGCCGATTAAGCTGAGCCTAGGAAAAGTTTCCGACTTGTGTGAGCTAGTCGTACTGTAGAACGAGAAAATAGGCCCATGTCTTGCCGAGGTCATTGCTTGGCAATGCACTTCACACCTTCGCTAGATGATCCTTCACTGCGCGAATAGAAACTAGTGGGGTCGTTGCTTGACTTGGCATCTGAGATTCCCTACATGCTTTAAAGCATGTTGATGTCGGATGGAAGTTCGGAAAAATCCGAATTTCGCTCTCAGCAGTTCAGAAGCACCCTACGCTGCGCGCCGTTTTGTCGTGCGGCTGCTTGACCGCGATGTTGACGGACGAAGCCGACCACGGGGTGCTTCGGCATGCAACTTCAACCCCAGCGCTCCGATGACCTTGAGGATGGTGTCGAAGTCGGGGCTCCGCTCACCGGAGAGTGCCTTGTACAGGCTTTCGCGCGATAGACCGGCATCCTGCGCAACCTGGGCCATGCCCTTGGCGCGGGCAATATCGCCCAACGCCTTGGCGATAAATGCGGCATCGCCATCGGCCTCCTCCAGGCACGCCTCCAAATACGCCGCCATTTCCTCCGGAGTGCGAAGGTGTTCGGCGACATCGTAACGAGTGGTCGTAGTTTTGCTCATCAGGCGCTCCTACCGATTGCGTGCGAGCCGCAAGGCAGTTTTGATGTCAGTGGCCTGCGTGCGTTTATCACCGCCAGCCAGCAGAACCACCACCTCACGTCCGCGCTGTATGTAATACACACGGTAGCCTGGCCCGTAATCGATTCGCATTTCGGAGACGCCCTCGCCCACTGGCCTCACATCCCCCGGGTTTCCTTCCGCCAGGCGCTCGACCCGTACCTGCACGCGTGCCCTTGCCTGAATGTCGCGCAATCCGTCAAGCCACCGGGCATACGTCTCGGTCTTGCGAATCGCAAACCTGAAGTACCGTAGCCATGTGGATACAGCTTGTCAATGAGTGTGCAAGGCCTGGCTTGGTCACCCCTGCGCATGACCTTCTCACCCGCCCAACCCCGGTCGCGTTGGAGCGCGCCTTTCCCCAAGCGACCACCGCTCCATCGTTGGGGTTCCCTGAGCAGTTGTGACCAAGCCGGGCCGCTCTTCTCTTTCCTTCCCCTCCCAAGCCGGTGAGTGACAAAAATAGGAAGGGCGTCTGGGGAACTCTCGATTGCGCGCGTCGAACGAGCACATTCTGATCGTGCGCGTTTCGCGAGCAGGAGAGTTCCCCAGACGCCCTTCCTAATCTTTCCGACCGATCTATTTCCCGAATGCTTTTTTCAGCAGCGGCTCTATCTCGCCTTTGGCCGCCATCGGATCGAGGATGTCGGTGTCGCCGTAAAACTGCCCGTCGATGAACACTTTGGGGAGGGTCGGCCAGTTGGTCATTTTTACGAGTGCCTCGCGTTTGGTGGGTTGAGACAGGACGTCGATGAGTTCATACGGGTACCCGTACTTGTCGAAGAACTGCATCGTCTCTTTCGTGAACCCGCACATCGGCATCAGTTTGGTGCCCTTGCCGTATATCAATATCTTGTGCGCGGCGACTTCCTTGTTAATTTCCTCTTGAATGGGATCCGCCATGGGTCGGCCTCCTAGCAGGTTGCGGGAAAACTATGTTGGCACGCGAAAACTTCGATGGTCCGCGCATGTGACACAACAGGAGAACACGAGGCAGGATGCTCAAACAGGTCGTCCAGCAAGGCCGCAACGAGCGAAGAGGTGAGGCGTACGCTTCGGTACGTTGAGCCTCTGAGCGAAGCGAGAACGAAGCTGGCGGACTGTTTCAGCATCCTGTTAGGCTTCATCTGTGGTTTTAGCTGTGAGCTCAAGAGCATGAATCCGCCTATCTTTCAATGGGACATCCAACGCTTGATAGATCAGACGATGCCGATCCAGCAGATTCTTCCCTGCGAAGGCTGCCGAGATCACCACCACTTTGAGATGATCCATCGTCCCAGTCCGGTCCGAGACCGTCACCGCGGCATCCGGCATCGTCTGGCGAAGATATTCCGTCAGAACTTCCGGCGTAATCATGGCCTCTCCAATCTCATGGTCATAAGAATACCTCAGCGCTAGCCCCAAAGGCAATTCGGACCCACCAGAGCTAGTAGCCGAGCGAGGGTTCGAGGTTTTCGGAACTTCGGGTCGCGCCTTTCTCGCATGTCTCGCATGTCTCGCACGTCACGCACGTCACGCACCACACTTCACGAACTCTGGCGCTGGTGGTGGATTTCAACACATGATGGTGGATGTCGACCACGCCTGATTGCGCCACTTCGGTTCAAGACTCCTTTTTGCAAGAAAATCAGAACTGTTTCCGTATAGCTATGCTGGCACACTCATTGCGTTTCAGGTGGGACAAGAACATGTGAGCCGATCATGGTGCAACCACATCTTACTATCAACCAAGGAGGGTGCCATGAGTGAGAGTGAGTTCAAGTCTGGATTCTTCATCGGAGGAGAGACCTGCGAGGGACGGGTGCTCGTGGTAGACGACGAGCCCGATATTCGAAAAGTTGTGAAGATGACTCTGCAGAAAGCCGGCTATGAAGTCCTTGAAGCGGAAAACGGTGAGAAGGCGATCGAAGTCATCAATTCTGGCGAAAACCGGCTCCTGCTCGACGTTGTCATCTGCGACATTCGTATGCCGAAAATCAATGGAGCCGAAGCCATCGCCTACTTCCGGAGCAACTACCCTCGCGTCCCACTCATCGTGCTGACCGGCTTCCCGGATGCCGATATGGCGACATCCTTCCTCCGGCAGGGCGTAGTGGATTATCTCGTCAAGCCGGTCGAAGGAGAGAAACTGAGATCAGCCGTCGCCCGGGCCATGGAACGGCGGGAACTTGCACAGCTATGACAATGAGCCGCCATCCCCTCTGTGCCAAGGAGAAGCAGCCCCCCTTGCCCTCCTCGGCAATAGCAGGATGCTGAGAAAGTCCACCAGCGACGTTCTCGCATCGCGCTTCAAAGTCGTGAAAGGTAAGACGTGAAAGGTGAAACGTAGGACTGCCGACGCTCTTCCTCCGAAACATTTTCTGTTTGATGGTCCACGTTTCACGAATCGCTGGACGGCTTTTTTGAACATCCTGCTGGTAGGGCCATAGACTTGCCTCACGGAGACCGCCTGAATGGAAAGCTCCAACCGTACCAAGGTCGCCATTCTGGGAGCGGGACGCGGCGGTCGCGCGCTGTTAGAACTGCTGCACCAAATCCCGTCGATTGAGATCGTCGGCATTGCAGACCGTGATCCTGACGCACCAGGGCTGCAACGAGCACGTGAGCTTCAGGTTCCCGTGACCACCAATGTGCCGGACTTGATCAGCAACCGCGACGTGAGCCTAATTATGGATGTCACGGGCGACCCAGAGGTGGAAACGTATCTGCATGCCCACACACCTCCTACCGCAGACATCCTCAGTGGAACAGCCTCCCGACTGCTCTGGGAGTTGGTCCAGCATGAGTCCAAGCTCGAAGCCGAACTCCTCCAGTCAGAAAAACTTGCGGGGATCGGCTCATTTGCTGCGGGAATCGCGCATGATATCAACAACCCCCTGCAACTCATTTTAGGCCTGGCGGAAAATCTCGCGGAGGAACGCGACCTGACCGCCGTCCACGAACAAGCCCGGGACATTATTGAAGCCGTCAAACGGGCGAGTGCCATTTGTCGGGACCTCACCCGCTACTCACGGCGCGCATCTCCCCACGAGGATGTGCTGGTGTCTGTAAACGGAAAGCTGGACGAGGCGCTGAAAATCGCACGCTACGCGTCAAGTTTTCACGATATTGAAATGATCAAACATTACCAGCCCGGCGCCGCCGTAAAAGGCAATCCGGATGAGTTACTGCACGTCCTCGTCAACCTCATCACCAATGCAGTCCATGCCATGGAGCGCGTTGGTGGCACACTGACGCTCGAGACCACAGTTCTTGACGGGCAGGTCGACGTCCGAATCTCCGATACGGGATGCGGCATCGCCCAGGACAAAATCCCCGAGATTTTCGAGCCATTTTTCACGACGAAGGCTCCCGGTAAAGGCACGGGACTGGGACTCTATAACGTTAAATCCATCGTCAACAAAATGCAGGGCGTGATTGCAGTCGACAGTCAGATCGATAAAGGAACGACCTTTACTTTGACCTTTCCCAACGCCGAGCCGGCCGGACAAGGATGTCAGTCATGAATCCAGCACGTCCCCCGTCCTGCTCTGGAGCGAGGTGGGGGCTCCAACCTAAACTGATTCTGTCCATGTTGCTCGTGGGAGTGGTTCCCCTCATGGTGGGTCTCGGTCTCGCCTTTTGGCAAGGCTCTCAGGAGATCCAGGTCGTCAGCGGCGAGAGCTTCAAGGCCCTTGCCGAGGAAACCGCACGAAAAATCGATCTCTTGATGTCTGACGAAGTTGCCCGAACTTCACGGATTGCGGCAGACCCCTCGATTGTCCGTGAACTTGAGCAACGGCGCGACGCCCTCCTGGACATGACGGAAGATGATCGCCGCCGCGCAGTGGACACAATCAAGAGCGGCTGGGAGGCCAACGACCCCGCGGCAGTCCAGGCCATCACGGGAAACAAAATGGCCGGCCTCCTTCAGGAATATTTCGCGGGAGCCAAGAGCGAGGCCGATCAACTGATACCGCAAGTGGTCCGGTCTGCCACCAAGATGCTGTACATCACCGACGTTGAAGGCAACCTGGTTGCCGCGTTGAACACGCTGCCTCCCTTTGCCAATAAAGAAACATCCTGGTGGAAAGGCGCCTCCCATCGCGGGGTCGGCCAGCTCTTCATCGAAGATGTGCACTTCGACGAACGTGCCCAGAGCTATGTCATCAGCATCTCGCTTCCCATTATGGATCGCATCCAGTATGGAGCAGTCGGCGTGTTGCATCGCGTGATCGACGCCAAAGAGTTGATCTCGCCCTCGATCTCTCCTATTCGTTTCGGCAAGACCGGACATGTGATGCTGATCGACCATCGCGGCATCGTCATAAGCTGCCCCATCCTCCCGACCGGCGTCCGGATTTCCGATGCACAGCTCATTCCCCTCGTCACGCCTCTTCAGCCTGGCTGGGTCAGTGCGCCGAGCGATGGCCATGGCGGACAATCGACCTCGCTTATCGGATTCGCCCCGGTGCCGGAAACCAGCCGAGCCACCAATGATGATCTAACCAAAGGCTCCTGGCACACCTTCGTGTGGCAAGCCTCTGACGAACTCTTCGCCCCGATTCGTCACTTCCTCACCTGGATGGCCGTATTCAGCCTCGTCGCCGTCGGACTGATGACGTCTCTCGGCTACCTTGCGGCCAATCGTATTGTCATGCCGGTGCGTCGACTACAGGCAGCGGCACAATTGATCGGACGCGGTGAGCTTCGACAGCCCATCGACATTCAGACCGGCGATGAACTCCAGGATCTGGCCGACGAATTCAATCGAATGAATCGCCAATTGGAAGCCGCTTTTGCAGGCCTGACCGATCAAGTGGCCATCAAAACACAACAGGTGGAGTCCCTGCTTCACTCGACGGACCAGATCCTGGATGCGGTCCCAACCCCGATCATCATGGTCAATCAAGACGAGGAGGTGCAATACATCAACCGGGCCGGACGCGACTCCTTTCAGGCCATACTTGATTCGACCCGATCAATCCCGTTGTTCGATATACTTCCCGTCGATGCCGCTCTACGAGACCACCTGCAAAAAGAGTTCAGACGTGCGCGGAGTGGAGACAATGTCGCGACTGCATCTGGGGTAGAGGACGCAGCTATCGTCAACCGCGCCCGTGACCCGTTGGCCCCCGTGATGGGACCGGATGAACCAGGCAACCGACAGGAGATTCAGATTGGTCCCCGTCGGTATCACTATCAGTGGTTCCACATGGTAGGGAGAAACCAGGGAGAGGATCGGATCGGCCTTGTCTTCAGGGACACGACTGACGACAGCCGCCTCCAAGACCAGCTCATCCAGGCCGAGAAATCAGGCAGCCTTGGGACCCTCACCGCCGGAATCGGACATGAGTTGAACAATCCGCTCTTCGGAATTCTCGGACTGGGAGAAGCCATCGGAGAGGAAGCCAACCTCGACCGCGTCAGATCCTATGCCCGCGACATCGTCCAGCATGGTCGTCGGATGGCCGCTATTATTCGAGACTTCACCGGCGTCACAGCTCGCGAGACATCGGACCAACGACAACCGGTTCACCTCGAGCGGGAACTCGATCAGGCCATCGCGACACTCACGGGCAGCATGGACGCCTCAGGACTCGCGATCCAGAGAACGTACACGGGAGACACCTGTGTGCTAGCCCTCCCCGACCAACTCAGACAGGCGTTCACGAACTTGTTGATGAATGCCATTCAAGCGATGAAAGGCCGAGGTATCTTATGTCTCTCGACCTCCCTGACCGATACATCCGTCGTGACCACGATCGCGGATTCAGGCCCCGGCATTCCGAAACAGCATCTATCGAAAATTTTCGATCCATTCTTTACCACCAAGGGACAGGGCGAAGGATCCGGACTTGGCCTGACCGTCGCGCGCCGGATCATCAAGAAATTCGGAGGGGACATCAGAATTGAGAGCCAGGAGGGAAGCGGCACCTCGTGCATCGTGACCCTCCCGGTAATGTCTATTCTGCCGCCCACACAGGAGGCTTCATGAACCGAGTCAACGTCTCGCTCTACGCCGTAGCCCTCACCGTCCTATTAAGCCGCTGGAAAACTCGGTTATTACAAAATGCGCTGCTGCGATCTCACGCGTGGTGGGGCCAGAATAGCCCGCAGGTTGCTCAAATAGACCAGCCTTCTCACCCGCCCAACCCTGGCGCGCCGAGACGCGTCTTGTCCCTAGCGCGGCCACAGCGAGCGAGGAGGCAAATCGTACTCTTTGCGTACGTTGAGCCTCTGAGCGATGCGAGAACAAAGCTGGCGGTCTTTTTCAGCATCCTGCTAATCTCTGGGCTCTGGTGGGGGCCCTTCGCCCTATCCGCAAAGGAACGCCCAGGATCGCCCGGCATCCCGCCGGAGAAAGCGGCGGCCTATATCTACGCCGTCATCAAGGCCGATCGCACGCTGTACACGACGGAAATCGTCAATCGACTCCAGGCAAAAGGCGTCACTGCGGCATCTGAACATTGGGAGCAGGAGAACGCCCTCATGTTGCCGGCCCAGTTTCTCCAGCATTCGGGCAAGCTGGCAGCCGAGAACGGAAGCGGGATCCGCTATCGACTGATCGGTCTCTGGCCTATTTACCGGCGCAACGCTCCGGCGAGTGATCTCGAGCGCAACGCGTTGGAGGCTCTCCGGAAGAATCCCGACCTGCCGGTCACTGGAATCGTGACCAGTGGGCGCCAACAATACTTTCAGGCGATCTATCCCGACCTCGCCGTCTCGCCTGCCTGTGTCGACTGCCACAACGGTCATCTGCTCAGCCCGAAACGGGACTTTAAGCTCAACGATGTGATGGGCGGGATCGCCATCACCATTCCGCTGGAATAGGGATGTCGATGGCTGCGAGGGACAGGCGCGATCCGAAGTTCGGGGTTCGAAGTTCAGAAAACTTCGAACTCTCACCTGTCTCGCTCGTCGCGCCCGTCGCGCTTGACTGATCGCGGATCATTTGCCGCAGTAGAACGGTCACTACCGGACAGGCTCCTAAGGCGGTGTGGCAGGACCAGCGGGTGTACCTGTTTGAGCGTTCTGATATTCCTCTCGGTAAATCTGGATGGTAGTCATCAACAGACTCACCAGGACCGGCCCGACGAAGAGCCCGATGAGGCCGTAAAGTGCCAGCCCGCCGAGGACGCTGAATACGAGGAAGAGCACGGGGATCTGGACCGCCTGTCCGATCAACCAGGGTCGCAGAAACTGATCGATCATCGACACCACGCCGATTCCCCAGCCCAACATGGCCAGAGCTTTCCACAGCGGACCGACCGAGAAGAAGTAGAGCACGACCGGGCCCCACACCAATGCTGTCCCACCGAAGGGAAGCGGCGCAAGCATCACCGTCACCGCCGTCAGTACGACAGGAAAAGGCACGCCGAGGACCACATAGGCCAGCCCTGCCAGGAGACCTTGAACGATCGCGGTCAGGCCTATTCCCTTCACCACGGCACGAATGGTCTGATCCATGCGATCGACGATCCGCTGCTTATGGGACGCGTCCAGTGGAATCACTTCCTGAAGGGACACCAACCATTGCTTCCCATCCTTGAAGAGAAAAAACAGGGCAAAGAGCATGAGAAAGAAATCCGTCACCAGCAGAAATGCGTTCTTCAGCAGATCGCCGACCTGATCGAGGAAGAAACGGCTTAGGAACGTCGCGGCCGAGAGAAGCCCTTGTTCTAGGGAATCAGGCGTCAATAACACGCTGCCACTGACCCGCTGGAGGAGTCCTCCGATGACCGGCCACGTGCCCAATTGCTCCGGCAGCTTATGGAGCGCCCCGCTCGAGACCCACTCGCGAATGGTCTGTTCGGCCGTACTGGCTTCGCGTGCCAGTAACACCCCCAACATCGAAATCGGAATCACCACGAGAGCCAGAACCAAGAGAGTAAGACAGGAGGCCGAAACGACTTCCCTGCCACGAACGAACGATGTGAAGCGTACATGGAGTGGAAACGTGAGATGGGCAAGGAGCGCGGCCCAGAGGACGGGCAAGAGAAACGGCCGCAACATCAGGGCAATCTGATACAGGAGCAACAGAAGAAGAGCAAAGAACACGGCGGTGAAGAGCTGCTGCTTCGTCATGGATTGGATACGAACAGGAGAGAACCGGCAGACCTATCGGTGCACTTCGCCGCTGGACTCTTTATTTATCAAGCACCACGACCTGCTTGGCCCGGTGTGCAGAGAAATCACTGACGCTGCCCGGCAACTTCGGAAGCTCGTCGGGCCAGGCGGTTACCCCCATATCCGTCACACCTTGGAGCTTGGCGCCTTCTTCCATGATAAGCACCGGCGTATGGACTTCTCCGATGAGTGTCGCCGTCTTCATCAACTGGACTCGCTCATTCGCCGTCACATTCGCCTTGATGCGACCGCTGCTGATCACCGTGCCGGCAGTAATCGTTCCCTGCACCAGTCCATCCTCGCCGATGATGACTTGCCCCTTAGTCTGGATTTCGCCATCAAGGCGGCCATCGATCCGCACCGTCCCTTCAACATGTATCTCGCCTTTCAACACCACCCCTTTGGCCAAAAGAGTAATGTTGTCATCTCCAGCAAAGCTATTGTTCTTCATGCGTCATTCCCCCTTCACGCCAGATCGTTGATGCCAGTTTACACTATTCCTCTCAGTGCGGCCTAGGAGAATCCGAAAGTATGCCGGAACCGTTCCCATATTCCCCCTCCATGCACCTCGCAATAGACGCTGGGCTCCGTGCCCTCGATGAACACCTCCGATACCTGCTCGGGACACTGAAATGTGGCCAACTGCCCGGTCTTCGGATCGATGTCGCGAGTGATTACACCGGGCGGCATCTCGAATGCGGGAACATTGGGCGGGATGATCCGGCGCGCGAGCTCCATCCAAATCGGTAAGGCCGCCTGCGACCCCGTGAGACGCAGAGGCCGTTCATCGTCGAATCCCACCCAGACCCCGATCACCACGTCGGACGTGTAGCCTACAAACCAGGCGTCGCGATAGCCGTCGGTTGTGCCAGTTTTCCCGGCCACCATACCTTTGAGTCCGAGTACTTTAGCTTTGCTCGCAGTGCCGCGCTGGATGACGCCTTCGAGGAGAGACGTCAACACATAGGCCCCTTGAGGCGAGGTCGCCTGTTGCCGATCCGGTACGCCATTCCAAACAATGTCTCCCTGTTGATCCCTGGTCGATCGCACCGCAGTCGGCTTGACGGCGATCCCTCCATTGGCGACCGCTCCATACGCCGCAGTGATCTCCATCAACGACACCGACGAACTGCCCAAGGCCACCGACGAAAGGTCATTGCCAATGGCACTCGTCACGCCAAGACGGTGCAGCAGCTGCACGATCGGCTTGGTCCCCACTGCCATGGCCGCCCGCACCGCTGGCACATTGAGCGACTGTTCCAACGCGCTCCGCAAAGTGATAGGCCCGTGAAATTGCTTGTCGTAGTTCTGCGGAGACCAGGGACCGGCCTCCGATTCAAACGTCACCGGCTCGTCCGCCAACAAGCTCGCCGCGGTCAACTGGCCGGCTTGCCCCTCACGAGCCGCCTCCAGCGCCGCAAGATAGACGAAGGGTTTGAAGAGTGAGCCCGGTTGCCTCCGTGCCTGAACCGCGCGGTTGAATTGACTCCGCCGATAGTCCCGCCCTCCCACCAACGCCAGCACAGACCCGGTCTTGGGATCGAGCACCACCACCGCCCCTTGCATCGATTCCAGCGAACTGTTCAGATAGGGATGCGTAGCCTCTAACTTGGCCAGTCCCTTCTCCAGCGATTCGGTGGCCGCCTGCTGGATCATGGGATCGAGTGTGCTATCAATCCGCAAACCCTCCGGCAAGGGGACCACGCCGGCCTCTTCCACCTCCCGAAGCACGGCATCGACAAAGTAGGGCGCATCGGTCAAGACGTCCTCTGACGGAGTCACGCGCACCGGTTCATTCACGGCACGTTTCCAGGCCTCCTCCGTCAGGAGACCTGTCTCCCGCAGCCGCCGCAACACGACATCCCGCCGCTGCTTCGCCAGCTCAGGATGTTTCGTCGGCGCGTAACTATTGGGGCCCTTGATCAGGCCCGCGATCATCGCAACCTCTTCGATCGTCAATTCCTGAAGAGTCTTGCCGAAATAGCGATGGGCTGCCTCGCTCACCCCATAGATCGAGACGAATCCCGCCTGCCCGAGATAGATTTCATTCAGATAGCTTTCGAGGATATTCTGTTTCGTGTACTTCACTTCCAATACCAGCGCCGCCAGGGCCTCCTTGAATTTTCGTCCCATCGTCCGCTGCGGCGAGTAAAATAAATTCTTCGCCAACTGCTGCGTGATGGTGCTGCCGCCCTGCACCACACCGCCCTTCGTAAAATTGGTCCAGACCGCCCGCCCTACGGCAACCGGATCGATGCCGAAATGGGAATAGAACCGGCGATCTTCGATGGTCAGGACCGTCTCAATGATCTGTGGAGGAATCTGTGCCAACGGAATCCATTCGCGCACTTGGCGTGACTCACCTCGCACACCACTCAGGAGTTCCGGCTCCAGAAAGATGGGAAAGAGCGCGGTCCCATCAAGCGGAGACAAGACATCCGTCACTCGCCCCTGATCCAACGTCAACGTCACCATCGTCGCGCCGACATGACCCTCCGGCTGCGGATGGAGATGGACCGTCAGGGCCTCTTCGGTCAACTGATAGTCGCCAGGAGACTGCACTGGCACTGGCACTCGTCGATAGCCCAACCGTTGCAGCCGCTCAAGAAGATGGCTGTGCAAGAGGGAGAGATCGGGCTTCAGAAGAAAGGGGCCACTGTACAGACGCAGGGGGGGATGATCATCACTCTTGGGCAGTTCAAGAAAGGTCGCCAGATACGCGCCATAGACCACAGCGACGAGGCCGAGCGCGGCGACGAGGCCTGCCAAGGCCATGCTCCCATATGTCACCCATCGTACAAATCTACTCACGGTTCTGGGACCTCACCACAGCATAACAAACAAGCGGGACGGGCGAGAGGAGCGAGACGGGCAAGCCGGGTTGATCTGGTTCGTCTGGTTTGTTTTGTTCATCTGGTTAGTCTAGTTCAACCAAACAAACGAGACAAACCAAACAAACCAGAGCAACCAACCGGTTTTTACACTTCACGAGTTCCGATCTTCTGGGGCAGAAGTGAGCCGACAACCATCCCCGTCGCCGCCACGAGAAACCCAACCAGTTGCGGAGGCCAGATCGAGTCGGGCGGACCGAACAGTTCCCACCCCATCCAGGTCATCAGACCAGCCACGAGGGCAAACAAGGCCCCTTGCGTCGTCGCTCGGGACCAAAAGAGCCCGGCACAGAGTGGAACGAAGGCCGCCACCAGCGTCACCTTGTAGGTGTTCACCACCAGCTGGTAGATGCTGGAGCTGGAGCTCAGAGCGATAGTCAGAACCAGAGCGGCAAAGACCACCACAACCAGCCGCATGACCCGAAGAAACTCCCAGTCACTGAGGTGAGGCAACGCCCCTTTGATCACATTCTCGCTCAGCATCACCGACGGCGCCAACAACGTCGCGCTGGCACAGCTCATCACCGCCGAGAGGACGGCCCCGAAAAATACGATCTGTGCGAAGACCGGTGTATGACGCAGGATCAAAGTCGGCAATATAAGTTGAGAATCCTGATCGAGGAGTACATTAAACGTAGCCGGATCGATCAGCGTCGCCGCATAGGCCAGAAACATCGGCACAAAACAGAAACAGAAATAGAGCACCCCGCCCAGGATCGATCCCCGAACGGCGGTTCGTTCGTTCTTCGCGGACGTGATGCGCTGAAACACGTCTTGCTGGGGAATCGATCCGAGCATCATGGTGATCCCGGCCCCGATGAAGGGTATCCAGGCCGCGGCCGTGGCCGACGGGAAAAACTCCAGCTTGCCGGCCTGGGCTGCATGGCTGATCACCGCCTCCACACCTCCAGCTAACCCACTGACCACGGAAACGATATACAGCAGTCCCCCCATGATCACGGAGATTTGGACGAAGTCTAGGATAGCGATAGAAAACATGCCGCCGAAGGTCGTATAGGTCAGGACGATCACCGCGCCGATCACCATCCCAACCGACTGACTCACTGCGCCGCCCGTGACCACGTTCAGAACCAATCCCAACACTTTGAACTGCGCAGCCACCCATCCGAGATACGAGGCCGCGATGCATACGGCACAGAGTACCTCGACTACGCGGTTGTACCGCAGACGATAGAAGTCGCCGACGGTCAGGAGATTCAGCCGATAAAAACGAGGAGCAAAAAATATTCCCACCAGGATCAAGCAGAGGCTCGACCCGAAGGGATCGGCGACGACGCCGCGCAGCCCTTCCTTTGCAAACGTGGCTGAGACCCCGAGTACGGCCTCTGCCCCGAACCAGGTCGCAAAGACCGTGGCCATTACGACCGGCAGCGGCAAGCTCCGACCGGCCACCGCAAAATCTTTCGTGGTATGGACCCGCCTGGCGGCAGCCAGTCCGATCCCCACCGACAAGAGCAAATAGAGAACGATGAATCCCAGAATCATGGAGGCGGCTCAGGCATATGTGTGGGCGGATTCTAGCAGGATGCTGAAAAAGTCGCTCTTCTCACACGCCCAGCCCCGGCGCACCGAGACGCGCCTCTTCCCGTGCAGCGTTCTCGGTTCATCGAAATCCTCAACGTACCCCACTCGGGAAACGAGCTGTCTTGGCAGCTCGGGGACGGGCAGGTAAGGAAAGGTACGCCTCCGGTTTCGACTCGCCTGCGGCCTTGTTGGACAGCCTTTTTGAGCATCCTGCGGGACGAGTTGATCTGGTTCATCTGGTCTATCTAGTCTGTCTGGTCTGTCTGGTTCAACCAAATAAACGAGACAAACCAAACAAACATGACCACCCAGCTAGCCCCCTGTTCCCTTGAGTAATTGCATGGTAGTCTAATAACAGTTGCTACCAAGAGGGATGCCTGTGAACGATCACGACTTCCATCGTCGGGAATCCTCTCGGAAGAGAGCAGGGCTGTGGCTACAGCTCCTCGTCGGAACGATCGGAATAGGGATAGCGTTGGCCGGGCTACCGGCCCAGGCGAGCGAGTCGCAGACACCGTGGGAATGTTCGAGTTATACCGGCGACGCCCTCACTCGTTGTGTGGAGGCCTTCGCCGAGTCGCAGCGCGACCAGATCGCAGCACTCCAAGGAAAGTTGCAAGCCCAACAAGAGACCGTCAATCTCTTAAAAGATCAGCTCGACCGTCAGGCGTCTACGAGCGCCGAGTTGCAACGTCAACTGGCACAACCACCCGCTGTCGTGCAAACGGTCCCTCCCCTCTACGCCTATCCCCCCGTGGGTCTCGGCTTCTACTTGGGTCGCCCCTGGATCTATGGGGCTCCATTTTTTTACCGCCCATACATCTTCGGCCCACGCTACTATGGACCACGCCACCGGGGCCACCGTTGGTAACCAGGCCGCCCGATACTGGTTTGTCTGGTTGGTCTGGTCTATCTGGTTTGTTTTGTTTCTTGACCCAGAGAAACTAAATACACGAGACAGACCAGACAGACCGAACAGACCAAATGAACACACTCTGCCAAGCATAATTGTCTTGAGCCCCACCGCGACATCGCATACCCTACACAAGTCGAGGACTTGTGATATCAGGTCCGTTGCAGTCATACATTAAAGAAAGGACCGCTCATGCGCTTCATTGTCTCCTGTCTGGTGACCGTGCTCTGCCTTGGGACCACTGCGGCATTCGCTGCGACTCCTGAGCCCACGACCGATGAACAAAAAACTCTTTATGCCTTGGGGTTAGCCATCAGCCAATCGCTCGGGGCCTTCAGCCTGAGCGAGTCAGAGCTTGATCTCGTGAAGTCCGGCCTCACCGATGGGGTCTTCAAAAAGGCCCCCAAAGTAGACCTCCAGACGTTCGGCCCGAAGATTCAACAACTGCAACAGGCCCGCGCCTCGGTTGTCGCAGAAGCGGAGAAGAAAGCGGGAGTTTCGTTCCTCGCGAAAGCCGCGGCAGAACCCGGCGCCCAAAAAACCGAGTCCGGTGCGATCCTCACGACCATCAAGGAAGGAAAGGGCGCAACCCCGAAAATCACGGACACGGTGAAGGTGCACTACCATGGAACTCTGACCGATGGAACCGTGTTCGATAGTTCCGTCAAGCGAGGCGAGCCGGCCACGTTCGGATTGAATCAAGTGATCAAGTGTTGGACGGAAGGGGTACAGCAGATGAAAGTCGGCAGCAAGAGCAAATTGGTCTGCCCATCGAACCTTGCCTATGGCGACAAAGGCGCGCCCCCCACTATCAAGCCCGGCGCGACATTAGTGTTCGAGGTCGAACTCCTCGAAATCGTCGCGGCCAAGTAGTCCCGCACGATCGTCCTCACCAGGTCGAGCGGGACAGTCTCCCGCTCGACCTGGTTTGGCTACCCTTTCCACGGAAGGCTTGTCGGGTAGCGGGCTTGTCCCTCTGACCCTCACCGTACTGTTGGGGACTGGCGCCCTTCTTTTTTTGCGCCTGTCCCCTGGTCTCCGCACGCCGCTCTCTCGACGCGGCTCAGCGATTTTAGGCATAATTGTCTTGATCCCCATCGCGACATCGCATAACTTACACAGCTTCAGGCCTTGTGATATCGGGTCCGTCGCAGTCACACATAAAGAAAGGACCGCTCATGCGCTTCATTGTCTCCTGTCTGGTGGCTGTGCTCTGCCTTGGGACCACTGCGGCATTCGCTGCGGCTCCTGAGCCCACGACCGATGAACAAAAAACCCTCTATGCCTTGGGATTAGCCATCAACCAATCGCTCGGGAACTTCAGCCTGAGCGAGTCTGAATTTGAACTCGTGAAGTCCGGCCTCACCGATGGGTTCTTCAAAAAAGCCTCCAAGGTAGACCCTCAGGCATTCGGTCAGAAGATTTCAGAACTGCAACAGGCCCGCGCCTCCATCATCGCTGAAGCGGAGAAGAAAGTGGGGGCCGCGTTCCTCGCAAAAGCCGCGGCAGAACCCGGCGCCAAGAAAACCGAGTCCGGCGCAATCCTCACGACCATCAAGGAAGGGAACGGCGCAACGCCAAAAGTCACGGATATGGTGAAGGTGCACTATCTCGGAACCCTGATCGACGGGACAGTGTTCGATAATTCCACCAAGCTGGGCGAGCCCGCCATGATCAGAGTCAATGAAATGAGCAAGTGTTGGGTGGAAGGAATGCGGCAGATAAAGGTCGGCAGCAAGAACAAATTGATCTGCCCGTCAACTCTTGCCTATCGCGACAAAGGCTTGCCCCCCTTTATCAAGCCCGGCGCGACGTTAGTGTTTGAGATCGAACTCCTCGAGATCGTCGCGACCAAGTAATTTCGCACTGTCACCCTCATGAGGTCGAGCGGGAGAATGCCCCGCTCGACCTCGGACATCCTCACCGTTCAACAGGCAATTCCACGCTTGCCGGCCCATGACTCCTTGCGCCGTCCCTTGATTCGTCTTGTCGTCCTTCGTGCCGGACAGCTGACTAAGAAAGCACCGATTGGGACGTGGCAGGCCTGGCGAAGGTCGTGTCGATCGGAGAGCCTGAACTCATCATCCGACGCTTCCAGATAAAGTACAGGACCGGAATGACGATCAGCGTAAGGATGGTCGAGCTGACCATGCCGCCGATCATCGGTGCCGCGATCCGTTTCATGACATCGGCGCCCGTGCCCGTGGTCCACATAATGGGGAGCAAGCCGCCCATAATCGCGGCGACCGTCATCATCTTAGGCCGTACTCGCTGGACCGCTCCTTCCATGATGGTCTCGCGCAGGTCGTGAACCGTCGCCATGCGACCTTCGCGCACTCGCCGCTCATAGGCCTCGTCGAGATAGACGAGCATGACCACTCCCGTCTCCGCCGCCACGCCGGCCAGTGCGATGATGCCCACCCAGACTGCCACGCTCAAGTTGTAGCCCAGATAGTCGAGATACCAGATGGCTCCGATCGCGGCGAAGGGGACGGACAGGAGCACGATGAGGGATTTCGTCAGCGAACCGAAGTTGAGATAGAGCAGCAAGAGAATGATCCCAATGGTGACGGGGACGACCAGCTTTAACCGCTCCTCGGCCCGCACCAAATGCTCGTATTGACCGGCCCAGATCAGCCGGTACCCAGGGGGTAATGTCACTCGCTCTCGCACCGCACGCTGGGCGTCTTCGACGTAGCCGCGAAGATCGCGCCCGCTGACCGCGACCGAGACCAAACCGGCCAGCGCTCCCGCCTCATCCGCGATCGACGGCGGCCCCTGCGTGATGATGAGGTCCGCAATTTGTCCGAGCGGAATCTGCGCCCCGCTCGGCGTGGGAATCAGCACCCTCTTGAGCCGGTCGGGGTTATCGCGCAGTTCGCGTTTGTAGCGCACATTGACTGGATACCGCTCCCGCCCATCGACCATGGTCGTCACCGTTTCTCCCCCAATAGCCGAGGTGATCACCGCTTGCACGTCTCCTACCGTCAGGCCATAGCGGGCTGCTTCACGCCGGTTCACGATCATGTCGAGGTAATACCCTTCATTCAGCCGTTCGGCAAAGGCGCTTTTCGTGCCTGGCACGTTTGCCAAGACTTGCTCGATCTCCAAACCGATTTTCTCAATGGTCTTCAGATCCGGTCCCAGGACTTTGATGCCGACCGGGCTGCGCACGCCGGTCGTGATCATCTCGGTGCGAGTCTGAATCGGCATCCACCAGATATTTGGAAATCCAGGGATGCGCAGCTTGGCATCCATCTCATCCAATAACCGGTCCCAGGTCATGCCAGGCCGCCATTGCGCTTCCGGTTTGAGGGTGACTGTGATCTCGGCCATTCCGACAAAAGCCGGATCGGTGGCCGTCGGGGCCTTCCCCATCTTGCCGAACACCCGTTCCACTTCCGGGAAGGTCGTGAGCAACTGATCCTGGACCTGCAGGACCTTGGCCGACTCAGGAATCGAGAGACCAGGGACGGTGGTCGGCATGTAGAGGATGGTCCCCTCGTTCAACGGCGGCATGAATTCCGCGCCGAGGCGCGAAAAGATCGGCACCGTGAATCCCACTACCACCACGGCCAGTCCGAGCGTCAGCCACCGGACGCGCAACGCGCTCGAGAGGATGGGCCGATACAGCGCGATCAGGAACCTGTTCAGCGGATTCTTGGTTTCCGCCCGGATGCGCCCCCTGATTAGGAGAACCATCAGTACGGGAGCCAAGGTCACCGAGAGCGCAGTGGAAAAGAGCATGGCAAACGTCTTGGTGTAAGCCAGCGGCGTGAACAGCCGCCCCTCCTGCGATTCCAGCGCGAAGATCGGCAGGAATGCCACGGCGATCACGAGCAGTGAAAAGAATAAGGGACGGCCGACTTCTTTGGCCGCCGCGATGATGGTCTCTGTCCTTTCACACCCACCCACCCCAGGCCCGCCAAGACGCGCCCCTTCCCGTGCTGCATTCGCTGCTTGTTCCAACCGCTTGTGCGCGTTCTCCACCATCACAATGGCGGCATCCACCATCGCGCCGATGGCAATGGCAATCCCACCGAGCGACATGATGCTGGACGTGATATGCAAATAGGCCATCGGGATGAAGGCGAGCAGCACGGCCACGGGCAGGATGAGAATCGCCACCAGGGCGCTGCGCAGGTGAAACAGAAAGACGACCGCGACCAGGCTGACGATGATGCTCTCCTCTACGAGCTTCTCGCGGAGCACGGCAATGGCCCGGTGAATGAGATCAGACCGGTCATAGGTGGGAACGATGTGGACACCCTTCGGCAAGGCTGGTGTAATCTCTGTCAGTCTTGCTTTGATCCGCTCGATCACGGCGAGCGCGTTCTCTCCGGCCCGCATGATCACAATCGCACCCACCGTCTGGCCCTTGCCGTCCAACTCGGCAACGCCCCGACGCTGGTCCGGCCCGACGTGGACATGGGCGATATCCCGAATCAAGATGGGCGTACCGCGTCCATCCGTCCCGACGGGGATCAGCTCAATATCCTCAATTGAGCGCAGGTAACCTCTCCCTCGAATCACGTATTCCGTGCCGGCCATTTCTAGGACACGGCCACTCACCTCCGCATTGCTGTTCCGGACCGCTTCGATGACCGTCTTGATCGGTAACCGGTAGGCGGCCAACGTGTTCGGGTCCACTTCGATTTGATACTGTTTGACGAACCCGCCGACCGCCGACACTTCTGCCACGCCGGGCACACTTTCCAGTTGGTAGCGCAGGTACCAATCCTGAAGGCTGCGGAGCTGCGCCAGGTCGTGTGCGCCAGACTCATCGACCAGTGCATACTGATACACCCACCCGACGCCGGTCGCGTCAGGACCGAGAGTCGGTGCGACTCCGGAGGGCAACTTCCCGGTCAGCTTCTGCATATATTCCAACACACGACTCCGCGCCCAGTACAAGTCCGTCCGGTCTTCGAAGATCACATACACATAGGAGACCCCGTATTCTGAGACCCCCCGCACTCGTTTGACTTTCGGACCGGCAAGTAGGGAGGTGACGATCGGATAGGTGATTTGGTCTTCAATCAACGTGGGGCTGCGCCCCTCCCACTCGGTGTAGATGGTCACCTGGACATCGGACAGATCCGGAATCGCATCCAACGGAACCTGAAATCCCGCCCACAGGCCCCAGGTGGCCAACAGCACCACACACAGGATGACCAGAATTGGATTGCGGGCGCTTCCTTCAATGAGTCGTGCGATCATGATGAATTACATGCCTCCTCCGGCGACCGAGAACTGATACGTTTCGGCAATGGGCGGTCGCCCTGGTACCGTCACATTGACCGTCACCACCCAGGTTCCGCCCATGCCGAACAGCACTGTCCCTTCGTAGAGCCCATCCTTGGTGTGGCGAGCCGTGACCTTGGAATCGGTCATGCCCGGCATCGGCATCGTATAGACGAACACGACTTGCGCATTGGTCACCGGCTTGCCAGCTTGATCTGCGAGCGTGAGCTTGAGCAGCACATTACCGGCCTTGGGGTGTTCCGGCGCCGGATTCAACGCGAGGGACAATCCGGCGACCTGACGGGTCTCTGTAATGGATGGTCCTTCCACCCCCTTCATTCCTTCCATCCCCTTCATATCCGCCATCTGCATGCCTTTCATGTCACCCATGTTCATGCCTTCCATCGTGCCTTCATAAGCGCCGCGCATCTGCCAATCGCCCATGCCGATCCGGCCCATCATGGCCTGCATACTCGACGCTGAGGCCAACTTGCTCTCTGCGTCCAACAGGAAATTGGCCGAGGTGACGATGCGATCTCCTTCTTTGAGTCCTTCCAGCACCTCCACGTCATCCTGGCTTCGCCGTCCCAGCTTGACTGAAGCCGGCTCATAACGGCCTTGCCCCCTATCCAAAAAGACGAGTTGACGAAGTCCGGTCTCCAGCACCGCTTCCTTTGGTATGACTAACGTGTTGACCGCGTCAGTTTGCACGGTCACGTTCCCGTACATGCCCGGCTTCAGCTTCAGTCCTGGATTCGGCAATTCCAAGCGCACCCGCACGGTGCGGGCCTCGGTATTCAGCGTGGGGTAGACGTACGAGACCATGCCCCGAAACGTTTCTCCTGGATAGGCGGCGAACGTGACTGAAGCCGGCTGGTTGAGTGTCACCGCCGCGACCTCGGACTCATAGATGTCGGCAGAGATCCAGACCGTGGAGAGATCCGCCACCTCATAGAGTGTCGTGCCTGGTTCCACATATTTTCCTGGTAAGGCCTCTCGCTTCAGAACGATCCCGGAGGACGGGGCATAGACCGTGAGCACCGGCTCCGCTGTACCTCGACGCTCCAGAGCGGCGATTTGCGCATCGGTCAGATCCCACAGTCGCAAGCGCTCACGCGCGCTTACCACGAGGGACGCCGCGTTGGTTTTAATTTCATCAAGAGGGCTCGTGGCCAGTTGGCCCTGCGTCCTCAAGGCGAGGAGATACTCGTCCTGCGTGGCCAAGAGGTCCGGTGAGTAGAGGGTAAAGAGGGGTTCGCCTTTGCGTACGGGGCGACCGATCGAATCGACAAAGACCTCTCGCACCCACCCGGAGGTTTTCAATGTGACCTGAGTGAGCCCACGTTCGTCGTAGCCGACCGTACCGACCGCACGAATCTCTTGCCCTAGTACAGCGATGCCGGCTGGCGTGCTTCGGACCCCGATCAACTGTCTCATCACAGCCGGAATCACCACAGCCCCGGACGGCGCTGCGGACATGCCCTCCATCGGCATCCCTTTCATGTTCATCTGCTTCATATCTCCCATTTCACCCGCCCGCCCTGGGGCAGCCAAGGCGACCCCTGTTCCCATGGTCATGCCGGCCATGTCACCCATCATTCTGTGGGCGGTGAAGAAACCGATGGCGACTCCGGCGATCGCACCGATCGCCACAGCGCCAACCACGAAACTTTTTCTGTATGCAAGCTGGTTCATCGATGTTCCTCCTTCTGTTCTGCGTTAGCTCTGCTGATTGAAGTCGATCCCGACGACCTGCTCAAGCTCAGCGAGTCGATACTGGCGTTCCACGAGGGCCTTGAAATACTCAAGCTGAAATCCTCGCCAGGCCCGCTGCGCGTCAATGAGATCAAGGAAACCCGCTGTCCCCGCACGATACCCCACGCGCGCCGCTTCCAGGCTCTGCACGCCCTGTGGCAAGATGGTGGTGCGGTACAACGTGGCCACCTGGTCAGTCGCCTTGAGCTTGGCCAGGAGGTCGTTGATCTGAAACCGGGTCAGGTTTTCTAAGGTATGTTGCTGCGCCTGCGCGACCGCGACCGCCGCCGCCGCCTCCTGCACTCCCGCGTCGTACTTCGGCTTGGTCCAAAACGCGAAGGGGATACTCATCGCCACGTAGGCGCCAAATCCGTCGTTGGCTTGAAAGTTCTGGAAGCGCTGAAATGCCACGTTGAAGTCCGGGTAGTACTGACGCTGGGCCAGCGCACGGGACTGCTCGCTCCGCTGCACATCCAGCTCGGCGGCTTTGAGCTCCGGCCTGTCGTTCAGCGCGAGACGGTGCAGATCGTCGAGGGGCTTCGGGAGTGGCAGTTGAGAGGGTGCTTGCGCAATGCCCAAGGGTGATGCGGGATCCCGATCAAGCAGCGTATTCAGCATCGCCTCGGCGGTTTCCCGACGCTGTTCCAGGACGGGAAGACGTTCAAACAGCAGGGACAGCTCGACCTGGGCCTTGAGGACGTCGGCCTGGCTTCCCTTGCCCGCACGGAACTTCGCGTTCGCAATCTCCACAAACTGTCTGGACAGCTCCACCTGTTCATGATGAATCTGGATCGCCTTCTGCGCGAGAAACAGATCGTAGTAGGCCTGCTTCAGGCGGGCGACCAGTTCCCGTTCCTTCGCACGGACCGCCTGCTCGGTCATCTCGGCCGAACGACTCGCCACGTCGCCTTTGAGCGCACGTTTGCCGGGGAAGGGGAGATTTTGCGAGAGGCCGAAGATACTGTTGTCCGATTTTGTGACGTTGAAGCTCTGGGGGAAATTCCACAACTGGACGGACAGGATCGGGTCATCCAATGACCGCGCCGGCGTAATCCGACTCGTGGCGGCTTCCCATTGCTTGCGTGCTGCTACAAGCTCAGGATTTCTTGCCAGGACCTCTTGGACCAATTCCGGCAACACCAGCTTGTGGCGCAGCACAGAGTCGGTATCCTGTGCCCGCGACAGTCCACTGCTGAAGAACATCACCAACACTGACGCAACCATCACACACTGACGTTGTCTATTCCCTCTCATAGAAATACCCTCCCAGAGTTCCCACACGTTCGAAGCCCTGTCTGCGCTCTGGCTCTAGGTGGCCAAGAGCACTAGACGGTAGGCCGGACGCTGAAACTGAGCGTCGAACGACACACGTGATGGCACAGGAGCGATTGTGAGGTATGGGATGGGAAGATCAGATGCGAAGCACGGAAATCTTGAGCAGGAGATCCTGGGAAGGACCGACTGTGGGATGATCGGACAAGCGGCTGCCGGGTGAGGTGTGAATGACAAGAAGAGCTAACGAGGCGGTGTCTTGAGAACAGATCGTCTGACTGTCACTGTTGAGGTGGAGCTTATCGACAGACTGCACTCCGAGCGTCTTAAACGCATCGCAGAGCTGAGAGACAGGTTGTTCATCTGGAGTCGAACAGCCGTTTTCCATCGCTGCGGGCGTGGCAGCATTCACCGGCAGAAGGCAGGCATAGGCATTGAAGCTCAACGCGAAAAAGAGCACGACGAGGGCGCATGCTAGAACCGAACGGAAGCGATGGGAATGTACTCGCATAGCGTCAGACTATTCCTCTCTATCCCAGGAGTCAACAATGCATCTCTTTGCGCAGGCCATTCGTACTCACTTCTCCAGTTCAATGCCCAGCCAAACAAGGGTATGAAGAACTTTCGACTTCAGCCATCGAGCGAGGCCCTTCCGATCCTTCAACTTTTCCATGGGAACAGGCAAACCGTCCTTCACCGTGCGCATCCTCCTTATCCCCTATTTCTTTTCAAGGGTAGCTTGATCGATCCTCAAATGCGCGCATCCTATCTTCACCCTCATGGCGGGCTAGATGGTCTCCCACTGCGATTGTCGGACTAAGACTTATCTCAACTCTTCACCTTCATACGGCGAGGCGGCTGGTGTAGTCTCCATTGCGCGCATCGAGCGACCACCGCTCTTCAATCTCCTCCCTTGAGGGCGGGCTAGATGGTCTCCCACTGCGCGTGTCCAACGAGGGTCTTCGGAGACCGCGCGTTGCACGAGCACAGGAGACCATCTAGTCTGCCCTCTCACCCCTACTTGCAGTTCTGTCGTCCAACCCGTAAACTGATGCATTCGCGATCCAGCCTGGCCTGAACAGTCCTGCCCGATCGTCCATCAGCTGATCAATACTTTATTCATTTGTTCGGTAGAGCTATGCCACCTACAATTCTCTTGAGCTGCGAGTCCATCAGCAAAAGCTATGGGGTGAAACCACTGTTTGCTGATTTATCGATCGGGTTAGCCGAGGGCGATCATGTCGGATTGGTCGGGCCTAACGGCTCCGGCAAATCGACCTTGCTGAAGATCATGGCAGGGCTGGAAGAGCCGGATGAGGGCACGAGATCGATGCGCCGACAACTCCGCATCGGCTATGTGCCGCAAGACCCGTCATTTGACGGAACTCATACGATCGAGGACGTGCTGGCACAGGTCCTGATCGATGAAGGTCTGGACCCCCACGACCACAGCGATCGCACATCCGCAGCACTCAGCCTGGGAGAGTTTTCCGCGACCGACCAGTCCACGGCCACGCTCTCCGGAGGGTGGAAGAAACGCCTGGCCATCATCCGGTCGCTGATGCTGGAGCCGGACGTCCTTCTCATGGACGAACCGACCAACCATCTGGATGTCGAAGGCATCCTGTGGCTGGAACGATTGTTACGGGCCGAAGCCCGCGCTTTTCTCGTCGTCAGCCATGATCGTCGTTTTCTGGAAGCGGTGACGTCACGGATGATCGAATTGAATCGCAGTTATCCCAGCGGGATGTTCGAAGCCAAAGGGAACTACAGCGATTTCCTGGAACAGCGGGATGCCGCGCTACACGCACAGGCCAACTATGAAGCCTCATTGGCCAACCGCGTCCGCCGCGAAGTGGAGTGGCTCCGGCGCGGCCCCAAAGCCCGCACGACGAAAGCCAAATCGCGGATTGACTCAGCCGGCCGCTTGATCGAGGAACTAAACAGCGCCGACGCTCGGAAAGACCAAGGCACAGCAGGCATCAATTTCACCGCATCGGGACGCAGATCCAAACAGTTGGTCGAGGCCACGCAACTCTGCAAATCGCTCGGCGGGCGGCAGATCGTGAAGAATCTCGATCTCCTGCTCGGACCGGGCCAGCGGATTGGATTGCTAGGTCCGAATGGAAGCGGAAAGAGCACGCTTCTGAAGCTGATAGCCGGAACACTGAAGCCGGACGCAGGCACCATTACACGCGCGGACAAGCTGCGCGTGGTCACGTTCGAGCAGCACCGCGAATCACTGGATCAATCCTCCTCGCTCCGTCGAGCCCTTGCTCCGCACGGCGACTCGGTCGTGTATCAGGATCGTTCGGTGCATCTTGTCTCCTGGGCCAAACGGTTTCTCTTCAGGCCGGAACAGCTGGATCTCCCTGTCTCCCGCCTCTCCGGAGGCGAACAGGCACGACTCCTCATCGCACGGCTGATGCTCCAACCGGCCGACCTCTTAATCCTCGACGAGCCGACGAACGACTTGGATATTCCGACCCTCGATGTGCTGGAGGACAGCCTGCTGGAATTCCCCGGCGCGTTGATGCTGGTGACGCACGACCGATGGCTCTTAGACCGCGTCTCCACCATACTCCTCGCGCTGGACGGCACAGGACAAACCGAATGGTTCGCCGACTATGCGCAATGGGAGTCCGCACAAGAACGAAAATCGGCAGAGCTGAGTCGCACATCGTCGTCACGACCCTCCAAGGCATCCCGCGCCGAGTCGGAAACTCCGAAGGCAAAACGAACTGGCCTGTCCTATCGGGAACAGAAGGAGTGGGCGAAGATGGAGCAAAGAATCCTCCAGGCCGAAGCGACCATCGCCGACTGTCAGGCCGCAGTCGAAGACCCCTCCATCGCCTCTAATGCGGCGGCACTACAGGAACGCTCCACCGCGCTGGAGGCAGCCCGCACCGCCGCAGAGCGGCTTTATAACCGCTGGACCGAACTCGAGGGAAAACAGACGGAATCGGCCGGCCAGCCCCAACCCTAATGGATCATCTGGTTTGTTTGGTTTGTCTTGTTTATTTGGTTGAACCAGATGAACCAGACCAACCAGAAGACCAGATAGACCAGAGCAACCAACCGGTTGCCTTGTAAGCCACAGCAAAATCTGTACAATACGCCCATGCGCCGATCGACCTTGCTCTACACACTGGTGATCCTCATCTTCGCCTTCACCACAGCAGGCTGTGAGACGACCGACCGAGCCCTCACGGCGGCTGGGCGCGTCGTGAAGAGCCGAACCGGCCAGACCGTCATCGATCTCGCCGGAGGAAAGGATCCGGCACAGATCGCCAAACAACGTATCGACCAGTACGCGCGCGATCCCGAAGCGCTGATCAGGGATCTGCGCGAGGCAAAGAAGGACTTCGAGACCATCCTTGCCGCTCTCGGAGTGAACGTCGGAAAGACCTGGGGAAAGAACGAGGTCAAACTACCCGAGCAAAAAAAATATGTGAAGTACACGCAGAACTACAAGAGCCGAGCGATCGTCGACTTTGACTCAGGCGAGATCCTGGTCGAGACTCTCGACGATCAAGACCCCCAGCGCAGTCTCAAGAATGCCGTGATCACGACGATTCTGACCCCGCAGGATCCTCGCGCAGTCGATTTGTTTTCCGACAAAGAAATCGTCCTCACTGGCGACAAAGATCCCTACCTGTTCGGCCTCGTCCTCGATCAGCAACGCAAGCCGATGCGCACGCCGACAGAAGCCGAGCCCTTTGCCGCCTATCTCCTCGAGAATAAATCCGCCACGCGCGTGGTCGACCAGGATGGGGCCAAGAAGACGGCCCACTTCGTCAAGATCCCGATGGTGTCCAATCTGGCCATGAAGCAGGCGGACAAATACCGGACGCTGGTTCACCAATTTGCAGAGCAATATCGCATCAGCCCCAGCCTGGTCTTTGCCGTCATCCGTACAGAGAGCAACTTCAACCCCTATGCCGTCAGCTCGGCCCCGGCCTACGGACTCATGCAACTGGTCCCCACCAGCGGTGGACGGGAAGCCTACCGGAAGGCGAAAGGCAAGGATGTGACTCCTTCGCGGGATTACCTGTTCGATCCCGCCAACAACGTCGAGTTGGGAACCGCCTTTTTGAATGTCTTGATGTTCAATCAGCTGGAAAACGTGGAACACAGTGTGTCACGCGAATATTGCGTGATTGCTGCCTACAATACCGGCGCAGGCAACGTCTTCCGCACGTTTTCGCGGGACCGCACCAATGCCATCAACCAGATCAACGGCCTCCAACCAGCCGGCGTCTATGACCAATTACGCCAAAAGCTGCCCTACGAAGAGACCCGCCACTATTTAGAGAAGGTGACCGGCTACCGAAGAGCCTTCGTCAGTTCGTCGGAGAGTTCCAACCAATGAGGCTCCCCGCAGGGTCGCGGCGCGAGACTGGCGAGATGAGCGAGACGACGAGGGTCCGAAGTTCGAAGTTCCTGGAACTTCGAACCACGAACTTCTGATCGCGCCTGTCGCGCTAGACGTGCCCGTCGCGAGCTTGAGAAGTTGGCGGATTGTTTCAGCACCCTGCTAGGCTATGAATTGTTGCAGTAGCGCATAGCCCTCGTTCCATTCACCATACCCACTGTCGGTATTGATGTGCCCCGCCTGGCCGATATCGACAAAGGTGCTCCCCCAAGCCATCGCACAATTTTTGGCATGGGCCAGCGATCCAAAAGGATCATTCGCGCTCGCGAACACGAGGCTCCGAAACGTGAACGGTGCCATCGGCACCGGTGCAAATCCACGCGCCGCAGCAGGGAAACCTGCTCTCTGTGGATCGGGCAACGCCACAAGAAACGCGCCCTTCGCAGCGAGTGCCGAACGATGTGCCCAATGCGCCACCAGAAGACAGGCAAGGCTATGAGCCACCAGCACGGGCGGAGAAGGACAGGCCTGCACGGCAATATCCAGCGCGCGAACCCAATCGTCGCAGACCGGACTGTCCCAATTGCCAAGATTCACGCGTTGCCACTCGGGATGGCGCAGTTCCCACAACGTTTGCCAATGTTGCGGCCCAGAGTTGCCAAGACCGGGAAGGATCAGAACAGGAATGTCATTCTGCAAGCAGAGCCCTCCCAAGCAAGATACGGAAAAACTATAATGGCACGCGAGCTCTTCGATGGTCCACTCGTGTGGGACAGCGGAAATCACTCCCGCAGGGAGAGCAGGTCAACTGAGAGGACTTCTACCGAGGCATGGTCAACACCGTAATGCCCTGTGCGCTGGCGAGTCACTCCAGCAGAGACTCCCGCCACCTTTTCTTCCGCCAACCAAGCAGCAGCATGGAACGGTGGATGATTATATCGTTCTCGCACACTTAAGAATGCGTCACTTATCCCCATCGCAAGTTGTCGGTTTCCACATGATGGCATTCACACTACTTGCCGCTTTTTACTATCGATTTCTGCTATATTGCGCGGGACCAAATCGCGGGGCGGTCCTGTAATCGATCGAGTGGCACCCCCACGGGCGGCTAGCCAGCGGATCGACCCTATGATCCTGCTCTCGTGCGGTGGTGCCGGCGCACCGAGCAACATGCCATGGCTGTCGATCGCCGACATACGTGCAAGAATCGCATCGGGCGGAAAGACTGTCGTCAATAACCAGACTAGATGAGGGCGTTCGATGGAGACCACAAAGAGGGATATGCTTCTTGGGACGCTCACGTGGTGGGGCTTTCATGGTCTCCTCCTGTGGATGGGGGCCTGGCATTTTTTGTCTAAAGAGGCTGGCGAGGGTAGCCTCTTGGCCTCAGATTTGTTCGCCGGCGGTCTCTTAGGAGCCACGGGGCTATCCCTTCTTCGGCTGTCGGCAGGCCGGCACCTACTTCGCTTCATTGCCCTCATAGGCATTATGTTAGTGCTGTATCAAGTGTGGCAGGGAAAGGCTGAATGGGGCAGTCTGACCGATGTGGCCATCTGGGCATACACGTTTTATTCCTTTGGCCCAAGTAGTTGGCGGCATGCCCTCTATACGCCGCTAGGCGTCTTCGGAACGATGAAAACATAGAACTGGCAGAATTCGTAGGGGGCGGCAACTGTGGTTTCGCTACAATCGGTCTTTGCCCTTGTAAACCTCTTGAACGATAGACAGGCCGGAATGACTGCTATTGGCCAAATCCTGGGAGGAGCTTTTTTAAGGATTCACCCTTGTTTGTCATGCCATCCCCACCCTCCGGTGACAGGGAAGACAACTGATCTTTGGCATGTTTGATCGTGCCCATATTCTTTTGGAGATCGTCCACGTTTTTCTGCATCTCGACCAGGGCGCTCCCGATCTCGCTAATTGAAGTTTTTAACCCGAAGAGTCCTTGAGCTGAGGCAACATGCAATGAAACTTCTCCCAAACCAAATCCGAGCAGGAACGTGGCTATCGCGAAGATGTATATCGATCGTGGGGCTTTCATAGATCCCTCCTTGGTTGTGTGATTCCTATCTCTATTCTCGCGACAACAGATGACGCCGCTCATTTCTGCTTCGCCATAATCTGATACTTGATCTGCTCATAGGTCCTCGCAGTAGAATCTTCTTCTGCACCAACTCATCGTTCCGTTCGTACGGATACCTCTTCGAGGGACATGCAGTCGCGTGGGGAGCGCTGGTCGCTCATTATGTCATCTTGTCTGCATCGAAGGTTGCGTGCGGCTGCTCGATCACTCCTTGCCGCAGGCCAGTTCCCATAGTGCGTGATTAATACTCTCTGGTTCAACTGGTATCCAGTTGTCTTTGTCTACCAATCCATCATTCCGTATACCGGTTCCCATGGGGCGTGAAAACTCCGTGAACGCAAGCAACCGAAGGCGTTTTTCCGCGCAGTTGAATTGCTTGTGGGTCTTCGTAGACAAAAATCGCGGGGTTCCTCTCGGGTTCCCTTGCATCCACGTAAAGTCAATTAATTGCCACAGCGTCACCAGATTCGCTTCTCTTCGAATGGTGTCCGGATCGACGTATACAGTTTGTAGCCCTGGTAATAGATAGTCTTTCTCAACCGCCACCCACTCAGCATGGGCCGGAACCGTACTCAGAAACAGGAGTGTACTGAGGAGCAACCGTTTCACGTGAACCCCTCGGTACGTCATCGTCGCTCATTTCTTTATTGGCCTCCATTCCCGCACCAGCTGTAGCGCCTCGGCGATCTGCTCAGGAGTCATCCGTTTGGCGAGCGCGTCCCGCCGCAAGTCCCCAGGCTTTGCTCCGTTCGCTGTCCCCAGGTTGTACCACATATAAGCCTGGACATAGTCCTGCTGCACGCCGGCACCACGTTCATACATGAAGCCAAGCCTTCTTTGCGCTGAATCATTTCCTTGCTTTGCGGACAGGCGTAACCAGTACACCGCCACCTTGAAATCCTGTTGAACACCCCGTCCATAATCATACAAAATCCCCAGGTTGGCCTGGGCCTCCGCATGTCCTTGGACGGCGGCTTTCTCATACCACTGCCACGCTTGGACATCGTCCTTTGGGACTCCCTGGCCGTTGGCATAGAGCAGGCCGAGATGGTACTGCGCGTCGGCATGTCCCTGCTCGGCCGGTGGTTGCCACTCATGCAAGGCGGTTGCGTAGTCGCCGCGGCGATAGGCCTCCTCACCTGCTTTGAAGTCCGCCCACACAGGCGCGGCGAGACAGACGATCGACAGCACCAGGGCCACTAGGAATCGGGGTGCTATGAACTGATCGTCATTCACGGGACAATCTCCATTGATTTCTGTATCAGTCACTTCACCTCATGTTGTACAGGAGCGTGGGTGAGCGGCTCGATCACCACGTCCTCACCCGCAAATTCCTGGCCAGACCACTGCATTACAGCTTTGGGCACTTCGATCCGCTGTTCAGTCGGTAGCGGGACGGTCAATGAGAGCTTTTGCCCTGGTTGCATCGGCAGGTTTCCTGAGGGACGCCAACCTGAACGAGCGAGATACCACAAGGTGTCCGGGCCCTGGGAAGGGCCCGCGTTGTATGTGACAGAAGAATGCAAGGGATAGCGGCGGAAGGGACGCGGGACAGACTTCATAGGGAGCCTCGGAGAAACGATCAACCTGGAAGGATTCTAACGAGGCCGGAGCAACCACGCAATCCCACGCGCTCGGACGAGTCGAGAACTGCATTCTGAAACCATCAAACCGCGC
>Ga0209108_10000206_pt1 | contig 31461 bp, 29 predicted proteins | sample Rifsed10ft1_FD_184003 | JGI IMG/M metagenome (GOLD analysis project Ga0209108, IMG submission 184003) | Soil microbial communities from Rifle, Colorado, USA - sediment 10ft 1 (version 2) | ecosystem: Environmental > Terrestrial > Deep subsurface > Rock core/Sediment | place: Rifle, Colorado...
TCGTCGACGGACGGGTGTACGCGGTTGACACCAACTGGGTAGACCGGCCCGGGCCGCGCCTGGTGGAGGCGCTCGAGGCCATGGCCCGCTTTGTCCATCCGGAACTTTTCGATTGAAACTCCGCCGCTATCTGCCTTGGATCTGGACCGCCGGGGCGCTGCTGGCGGCCGGGCTGGCGAACGCCGCCATCGGTGCGGTCGCCATTCCCCTGGATATGGTCGCTCGGATGGTGCTGGCCCGCCTGCCGCTGCTGGAAATCGAGGCCAACTGGCCGGCCACCTTCGCCACCATCCTGTACGAGATCCGGTTGCCCAACCTGGTGCTTACCGGGCTGACCGGTCTGGCGCTTGGTGGAAGCGGCGCCGCCTTTCAGGCGCTCTTCCGCAATCCGCTGGCCGACCCGTACGTGATTGGAATCGCCTCCGGAGCCGGGCTGGGGGCCGTGTTGGCGATGGCGCTGCGCTGGCCGGCTGACGGATTGGGGATGGCGGCGGTACCAGTAGCCGGCTTCCTCGGGGCGCTGATTACTGTGGCGGTGGTGTACCGCCTGTCGAGCGTTGGAAGAACGACCCCGGTGACCACTCTGATCCTGGCCGGCGTGGCGGTGAGCTCATTCGCCACCGCACTGACCAGCCTGATCCTGCTGCTCTCGACCTCCGAGCTGCACCGGGCAGTGACCTGGATGGTCGGGGGGTTCTCGCTGGGAGGCTGGGCGCCCGTGCTCGCATCCCTACCCTATCTGGTGCTCAGCCTCGGGGTGCTGGTGACCCTGGGCCGCCCTCTCGACGTGCTGCAGTTTGGCGATGAGCAAGCCACCCAACTGGGGCTGGATGTCGACCGGCTGAAACTGGTGGTGGTGGTCAGCGCCTCGCTGGCGGCCGCCACCGCGGTTTCGTTCTCGGGCATCATCGCCTTTGTCGGTCTGGTGGTGCCCCATCTGACTCGGCTGCTGTGGGGCCCGAGCTACCGGCGGCTGATTCCACTGGCGGCGCTCGGCGGGGCGAGCTTTCTGCTGCTGGCCGATATCCTGGCCCGCTCGCTCCTGTCGCCCCGCGAACTTCCGGTCGGAGTGGTGACCTCGGTGGTCGGCGCACCGTTCTTCTTATATCTGCTGGCCCGCGCCAAACGGAATCTGAGGGCCTGGTGATCGAGCTCAAGCAGCTGAGCGTGGGTTACCCGGGGCTGACCGTGTTGCGGGAGCTCGACCTGCGGGTGGAGGCAGGTGAGGTGCTGGCCGTGGTTGGACCGAACGGGGTCGGAAAGTCGACTCTGGTCCGGGCCGCCAGTGGGGCCCTGCGGCCGCTGGCCGGCTCGGTGGAGATCGACGGGCTCCGGTTACACGAGCTGACACCGGCCCAGCGCGCCCGAATGGTCTCGGTGGTGCCGCAGGCCAGCAACCTGCCGCCTGCTTTTACCGCACTCGATGTCGTCATCCTGGGGCGCACCCCTTATCTGGGATGGTTGGGCACGGAAGGTGAGCTGGATCACCGGTTGGTGGCTGAAGCCATGGCCCGCACCGAAACTCTCGGCCTGGCACAGCGCCGGGTGGGAGAGCTCTCCGGCGGCGAGCAGCAGCGCCTGCTGATCGCCCGGGCGCTCGCCCAGGGCGCGCCGGCCATGCTGCTGGACGAACCCACCGCCCATCTCGACCTGCGCCACCAGGACCGGGTGCTCAAACTGGTGCGCCGGCTCACCAACGACCAGGGGCTGTCGGTCCTGCTGGCCCTGCATGATCTCAACCTGGTGGCGCGATTTGCCGATCGGGTGGCCTTGCTCTCTGACGGCCAAGTTCGCAAGATCGGCCGGCCGCAGGAGGTACTGACTCCGGAAGAGCTGGCTGCGGTCTACGGAATTCAAATTCACGTGATGACCAACCCCTTCGACGGGAAGCCCCTGGTGCTCGCCGGCGACTAGCCCGCGCCCGCTCTCGAACGCGGTATGCTCTCTGATCTCCGGCCGAACCGTGGCCGAAGGTTTCGGAGGGGAGTCACTTGCCAACTGTCGAGCAAGCCAGAGCCTGGTATGCGGAGCAGGATCCGGTACACGGCTTCGACCATGTGGAACGGGTGCTGGCACTCGCCCAGAACCTGGGCGCCGAATTGGGAGCCGATCTGGAGATCCTGCAGGCCGCGGCTCTGCTGCACGACGCGGCGGGAGCCGCGCCGCTCAGTAAGGGCCGGGCTGCTCACGAACACTCCTCGGCCGAGTTCGCCCGAGCTGTGCTCGAGCAGGAAGGGTGGCCTGCGGACCGGATCGAGCCGGTCCTGCACTGCATCCGGGCCCACCGTTACCGCGGAGAGGAGCAGCCGATTTCGTTGGAGGCTCAAGTCCTGTTCGACGCGGACAAGCTAGACGTGATTGGGGCCTTCGGAGTGGCCCGCACGATCGGCTACGCGGTGCAGGCCGGAGCCCCGATCTTCGCCGAACCGTCGGTTCAATTCCTGGACACGGGCGAGCTGGAACCGGGGGAGCCGCACAGCGCCTTTCATGAGTATCTGTTCAAGCTGCGCAAGGTCCGGGATCGGCTACATACTGGGCCAGCTCGCCGTCTGGCCGCCGAGCGCGAGCGCTTGCTCGCCTCATTCTTCGAGCAGCTCGCGGTGGAAGCCCGCGGAGTACCGGGAACGAGCGGCCCAAGGTCTGGGCATGTCGAAACTCATGCCCACCGGTGATGATTATCACTGTCCCTAGGCGTGATTCGACGTAAGTTGATTTCAAGACCAAACCGGCCTGATTTGGCTGGATTGGGTTGGTCATGCAGATCACACGGCGGGCAGACTATGCGCTGCGGGCGGTGCTCCACGTTGCCCGCTCTCCCTCGGACGAGCGGGCGACAGCGAGGGAGATCGCGGGCATGCAGCGGATCCCACTCCCTTTTCTGGCGAAGATCATCACTCGCCTGAGCGCGGCCGGCATCCTCGATACCAGCCGTGGTGTGGGGGGCGGGGTATCCCTGGCCCGTCCCTTGAACGCCATCTCGGTCCTGGACGTCATCGAGGCGATCGACGGACCCGTCGAAGTTAACCTCTGCGTGCTGGATCGCTCGGCTTGCCCCTTTCCCCAGGATTGCCCCCTGCACACGGTCTTCTGCCTCACCCAGGCCTGGCTCGTCGACGAGTGGCGTCGGACCAGCTTTGACAAGCTAGTCCAGACCCGGGCCCCGGGGCTTCTCCCCAGGGCCCCTGGGCCGGCCAGCTAGTGACCTAATTCACAAAGTTGACAGGGCGAATTATGGTGCTAGGCTTGATATGTCTCACTTTTTGGACGGAGCGCGCGAGAACTGAGATATGCCATCAAGACAGGCGCTGCGCACCCAATTCACGATCTTCGTGCTGTTCGGTGACGTGATCCTGCCGCGGGGCGGTGCCATCTGGACCTTCAGCCTGCTGCGGCTGCTGCGCCTGCTGGGGGTGAGTGAAAGAGCCACCCGCTCCACCCTCTCGCGGATGAAGCGTAAGGGCTGGCTGAAGGCCGATCGAAGAGGCCGCCACAGCCAGTACCGGCTCACACCTAAAGGCGAACGGCTGTTGTCGGAGGGCGGCCGGCGAATCTTTGAACCCCACGGCTGGAACTGGGATGGCCGGTGGTGTCTGGTCGTGTACTCGATCCCCGAAAGCAAACGCAGGCTGCGCACGGCCCTGCGGAAGCGTCTCACCTTCTTGGGATTCGGGCCGCTTGGTCCGGGGAAATGGATCTGCGCCCACGATCGCCAGGCCGAGGTCCAGGCCCTCCTGGACGATCTTGGGGCCGGGTCGTTTGCTCAGGTTTTCTCGGGGGTGAATCTGGATACCGGCGATGGGCGGGAGATCGTCGAGCGCTGCTGGGATTTGCGCGGACTCAACCGGAAGTACGCGAAATTCCTCGCCCGCTGGGAACGAGACTACGAGCATAGTGCGCCGGCACGCCAGAACGGCCTCTCCCCGGCGGACTGTTTCGTTAAGACGTTCTGGATCTCTCACGAGTACAGCACCTTTCCCCAGGCCGACCCGAATCTCCCGGCCGAACTGCTGCCCGAGGGCTGGCTTGGGGTCCGCGCCGCAGAACTGGTCAACAGCTTCCGGTCCAACCTGAGCGAGAAGAACGACGCCTTCATTGAAGAAACGATGGCCAACCCTAACGGCGGCGGGTCGGCAAGGAAGGTTCCCAGATGACCGCTCCTCCAGAATGGTATGGACGCGGCGACCGAAACCCCCGCGAGACTTCCAGCAGACCCCCAGCCCCGTTCAGGGGCTGGTTCTTTTATTCTGGACCGATCCGGTCGGAAATACCGGCCCCCCAGGCCGGCCGCTCGCAGAGAGGGACGGACCGGTGACCGGCCTAAGTGGTCCTCCCCCCGCCTACAGCGAGATCCTCTACGCGCGAAGCGACTGGATCGGGCGGATCACGTTGAACCGGCCTCAGGCCTACAACGCCTACACAACCGACACGCTGGTCGAACTGGCCGACGCGTTCCGCCGCGCCGCCTTTGACGATCAGGTGGCCGTCATCATCTTCACCGGCGCCGGCGAGCGGGCCTTCTGCACCGGCGGGGACGTCAAAGAGTACTCGTCGCGCTACACCCGCGCCCCGCGCGACTATTGGAAGTACATGGGGCTGTTCAGCGCCTACATCGAAAGCATTCTCGCTACGGGAAAGCCGGTCATCGCTAGGCTCAACGGGATCACCGTCGGCGGCGGGAACGAAAGCCATCTGGCCTGCGATCTTTCGATCATCGCCGAGCACGCCTATGTCGGCCAGGTGGGCACCGGGGTGGGCAGCGTGGCGGCGGGCGGCGCGACCCAATGGCTGCCCATCACCGTCGGTGATCGCCGCGCCCGCTACATGCTGATGACCAACCGCCGCATACCGGCCTACCAGGCGCTCGAATGGGGGCTGGTCAACGAGGTCGTCCCCTCGGTCAAGCAGCGCGGCGAGTTCGTCGGCCGTGCCACGCCGGAAGAGATCGCCCACGCGCTGAAAGGTGAGAACGGGTACTCCATCGACCTCACCAAGCTCGACGAGGCCGTCGAGGCCCTCGCCGGCGAACTGGTCGACAAGTTCCCCGAAGCCATGCGCTACACAAAGGCCCAGGTGAATTTCTGGAAGAACCTGGCCTGGCATCAGACCATCGATCATGCCCGGGATTGGCTCGCAATTCACTTCGCTTCCTGGGAACCCACCGAAGGCATGGGGGCGTTTGTCGAGAAGCGTTCCCCTCGATACCGGATGTTCCGCGAGCGGGCGGCGGCCGGGCTGCCCTCCGAGTTTCCCTGGGGATCGTACTCGCAGCGTTGCTCGAACTGTGGCGCCGAGTTCCTGCCGGTGGAGTTTGCCTTCTGCGGCCAATGCGGTGAAGCGCTCGATGGACGAGAGGTCAATCCATGAACATCAAGGTGTTTGACGGCTGGCAGAACAAGTCGCTCGAGCAGGTGTTCGAGATCTGCCGAGAGCTCGTCGAAGATCCCGATTACCCCCCGGTGCGGCGATGGCGAGAAGCGGGCGGAAAAGTCGTCGGCCACTTCCAGGTGTACTTCCCGGAAGAGATCGCCCACGCGGCTGGGATGCTTCCGGTGAAGATCCGCGGCGCGTCCGTCGAGCCGCGCCAGGCGGAGGCCCGCTTCGGGTCGTATCTGTGCTCCATCCTGAAGACCTCCCTCGAGCTCGCCCTCAGCCAGCGCCTGACGCTGGATATCTTCGTTTCACACCCCATCTGCGATGCGGCCCGCAACCTGGCCGCAGTGTGGGGTCGGAACATGTCCTATCCCTGCCAGATCCTCTACCTCCCCCAGAATGCAAACTCGGCCCACGCGGCTGCCTATCTCAGAGATGAGTACGACCGGCTCCGGAGGGAGCTAGAGGCCATCGCCGGCCACGAGGTGGGCGAGGCGGATCTGCGCAAATCGATCGTCGTCTTCAATGAGAACCGGCGCTGGATCCGGGAGCTGTACCGGCTGAAGCGCGAAAAACCCTGGTTGGTTTCAGCCGACGAGGCGTATGTCCTCTTGGCGGCCGGCGGGATGATCCCCCGGGAAGAGCACAACGAATTGCTCCAGGCGGTCCTGCCCCAAATCGAGGCGCGGCCGGCGCATCCCCAGGATCGGATTCGGGTGGTGTTCGAGGGCGGGTTCTGCGAACAGCCCCCGCTCGATTTGCTGCGGACCATCTCGCAGTTCTGCTACCTGGTGGACGATGACCTGCTGATCGGGCTGCGTTGGATTCAGGAGGATGTCCCGCAGGAAGGGGATCCGCTCCAGAATCTTGCGGACGCCTATCTCGAGCGATCTACCTACAGCCCGGTGCAGCACGACTTGCGCAAACCCAAGGAGCGGATGCTGCTCGAACGGATGCAGGCCGCGGGGGCGAAAGCCGCCATCATCGCCGCGGCGAAGATGTGCGAACCCGGCCTCGACGAGCAAGTTGCGTATTCCAAGGCTCTAGACGAACAGGGTATCCCTTACTTCGTTAGCGAGTTCGAAGAAAACATGAGCAGCTTCGACCATCTCGAGATTCAACTCGAGACCTTTGTGGAGAGCCTGCTATTCGCGTGAGACGCCGGGTCGGGCAATTGGGGTTCGACGCCCTTGAGCACAGATCCGCGACAGACCCTCCGCCCGCAGAGCGATGAGAGGACAGAGAGGATGACGGACGCAACAGGTCAGAATGGGATCGTTGGCCGTGGAAACCGGGACGGTGCGCAATTGTTCCGGGAATGGTTCCAGGACTTGAGCAACGCCGCCCAAGACGGTCGACCGGCGGCCTATGTCTTCGTCATGGGAAGCCTGGCCGAGCTGCTGCGGGTGTTCGATCTACCGGTGGTCTTTCCGGAGATCAACTCGCTGCAGACCGCCGTGAGGCGGGTCGCTGACGAATACCTGAACGCCGCCGAAGACTACGGCTATTCACCCGACATTTGCGGCTACGTGAAGGCCGATGTGGCGCTCCAGCTGCGCGGCGGCGAGCACCCCATGGGACGCGTCCCCAAGCCCGCCCTCGCCGTGTACACGAACGCCTGCAATACCTATATCAAGTGGGCGGAAATCTGGGAGCGGATGTACGGCATCCCGGTCTTTACCCTGGACGTTCCTGGGTCGCGCAGCGCCGGCGGACAAACTTGGCCGGGCGATCCGCAGTTCGAGGCCGACCGGCGGTATGTCGAAGGTCAGATCCGCGAGCTGATTGAGCTGTGTGAACGGGTCTCCGGAAAGAAGTTCGACATTGACCGGCTGCGCGAGACGATGGGCCATGCCAACTCGATGAGCCGCGACTGGCAGCGGGTGCTGGAGTGGAACCGGAGCACTCCCTCGGTATTCAACGCTCTAACCGATGGGACCATCTTTCTCGGCGTGTCAAACGCCCTTCGCGGGACCGAGCAAGGTAGCCAATACTTCCGGGACCTGGTCGAGGAAATGGAATACAAGGCCCGCCTGGCGATCGGGACGCAGCGAGAAGAGAAGTACCGGCTGATCTTCGTGGGCGTGCCCTGTTATCCGATCTTCCGGCGCTTCAACGAGATGTTCACCGAGTCTGGCGGGGCTTTCGTGAGCTCCACCTACCTGTGGTTCGCTTCCGGTGGAACCGACCTGGGTTACCAGTACTCGCTCGAGCGGCCGCTGGAAAGCCTGGCGGAGGGCGTGCTGATCAACGTGCGCCACGCGATGGACAGCATGTTTTTCCAGGATCGGGTGCTGGCCGAAATGGTGCAGAGCTACCGGGTGGACGGAGTGGTCTACCACCCGATCAAATCCTGTCGGACCGTCTCCAGCGGCCTGGCCGATAACCGCCGCGCCCTGCTCGCGACGACCGACGTCGCCTGTCTCTTCATCGAGTCGGACATGATGGACAAGCGGGTGGTTTCCGAAGCGCAGCTAAAGAACCGGATCGACGCGTTTTTCGAGGGGCTGGCCTCCCGCAAGCGGGTGGCGGCGGTCGGAGCCTCGAGCTAAGGGTCACCGGGAGGAAGGAACGGATGGCATACGCAGCCGGAGTCGACGTAGGTTCGACCCAGACTAAAGCAATCGTCCTGAACGAGCGACGCCAGATTGTCGGCCGGGCGCTGATCGATACCGGCGCCAATGTCGTTCATGCAGCCGAGAACGCCTATGTCAGAGCGCTGCAGGACGGAAACATCCGCGAGGAGGAGGTCGAATTCGTCGTCGGCACCGGGTACGGACGCTACAAGGTGACTTTCGGCGACACACAGATCACCGAGATCTCCTGCCACGCCCGCGGCGGGGTGCACCTCTTCCCCGAGACCCAAACGGTGGTTGACATGGGAGGTCAGGACACCAAGGCCATCCGAGTCAGCCCGGCCGGAGAGATCCTCGACTTCTGCATGAATGACAAGTGCGCGGCCGGGACCGGACGCTTCCTCGGGGCGGCGGCCAACGCGCTGGGGATCGGGTTGAGTGAGCTGGGCCCCACGGCCCTGCGGGCCGAGAAGCCAGTCAAGATCAGCACCACCTGCACCGTATTCGCCGAATCGGAGGTCGTGGCCTGGTTGGGGAAAGGAAAGAAGGTCGAGGACATCCTGCTTGGCGTCCATCAGTCGATCGTGTCCCGATCGCTCGGGCTGATGCGGCGGGTTGGCATCGAACCCCAGGTGACCTTCACCGGCGGCGTAGCGAGGAACCAGGCGGTCGTCGAAGTTCTGCAAAAGGAATTGGGATTCGCGGTCAACGTGAGCGAAGAGTCGCACTACATGGGCGCCATCGGCGCGGGGTTGTTCGCCATGGATCACATCCTGGCCAGCCGGGTCCCTGTCGAGGCCCCCCGGCCAGAGGTGGTGCGGTGACCTACACAGCCGGGATTGATATCGGCTCGACCTACGTCAAAGCAGTCATCGCTGATGAGAGCGGGAGGGTGATCGGCCGCGCCCTGGTGAAGACCGGCTTCAGATTGGCCGAGGCGGCCGATCGGGCCCTGGCGCTGGCCATAGAGAGTTCGGGGATTCAATCCGCAGAGCTGGCCTATGTGGCGACCACCGGTTTCGGGCGTTTCCTTTACCCGGCCCGCGACCTGAACGCGACGGACCTGACCGCAGCCGCTGCAGGCGTGCGGTACCTGTTCCCAGAGACGCAAACGATCCTCGACGTCGGCGGCCAGACGATGAAGGCCACCCGGCTAACGGAGCGCGGCGAGGTCAAGTCCTTCCGCCTCAACGACAAGTGCGCCGCGGGGACCGGCGCATTCTTGGAAAAGACTGCTCGCTACCTGGGCTTCACTACCGAAGAGATCGGACCGCTGGCGGCGACCTCCAAGGAGCCGGTCCCGATCTCGGGGGTGTGCGCGGTCTTCGCCGAGTCAGAGGTGATCAACCACCTCTCCCAGGGGAGTTCCCCTGCAGACATCATGCACGGCTCGATCGTGTCGCTGGTCGACCGCTCGGTGCAGCTCATGAAGCGGGTGCAGATGGAGCCAGAGTTCACGCTGATCGGGGGAATCCTTCGCTTCGACACCATGGCCCGCGTGATCAGGGAGAAGCTCGGGACGGAAGTGAACGTCCCGCCCAGAGAGGAGGTGCAATATGTCGCGGCGCTTGGCGCGGCGCTGCTGGCCCACCGCCGAATGCGGAAACTCGCACTGGAGGCCAGTCAGCTCGAGCAGGCAAGGGCATGACGCGTCAGCGAGAGCCGACTCCTTTTTCCTCAGCCGATCCAGGTGTCGAGTTGATTTGGACCCCTAGACCTGCGGAGCACCGCCCACCGGGAGGTGAACGATGACCGATTTCCACCGAAACACGATGATGCCCACGGAAGAAGCGCCGTGCGCCGTGGAGTCGCCCGAGCCGCGCTACCCCGGCGACGACCTTCCCGGTGACCCGAGCCTCTTGCGCAAGGGCTGGCAGCGCCGCTTCATGGCCGATGGTGCCCGGCTTCATGAATACGCTGACTTGTACCAGGCCCTCGGCTTCGAGGTCCACACCGAGCCGGTCACCCAGGACGAGCTGGGCGAGGAATGCGGTGACTGCCGCTTGATGATTTGCCGCCTCTTCGTGACCGTCTACACCCGCAGGAGCGCGACGCCCACCGGCGATGGGCGCCTCGCCTCGCCAGCCGGGAGGAGGAACGACTGAAGACAGCACCTGATTGCTACCCCTACCCTCCATCCAAACCTATCAATGTCGAGGAGTGAGATCATGAACGACCAAACCCGTTTTATGTTGGGCGAGAAGGATATCCCGAAGGCCTGGTACAACGTCCAGGCCGACCTGCCGAGTCCGCTTCCGCCGGTCATCCATCCCGGGACTATGCAACCGATCGGGCCGGCGGATCTGGCGCCGCTGTTCCCTATGGAGCTGATCAAACAGGAGGTTAGCCAGGAACGCTACATCGAAATCCCAGAGCCCGTCCGCGAGGTGTACCGCCTGTGGCGGCCCACGCCGCTGATCCGGGCCCGTCGGCTGGAGCAGGCCCTCGGCACCCCAGCCCACATCTACTACAAGTACGAAGGGGTCTCTCCGGTGGGATCCCACAAGCCGAACACCGCGGTGCCGCAAGCCTTCTACAACAAGCAGGAGGGTGTGGCCAGCATGACGACCGAGACCGGAGCCGGCCAGTGGGGCAGTGCCATGGCCATGGCTTGCAACTTCTTCGGGCTGGACCTTGATGTCTATATGGTGAAGATCTCCTATCAGCAGAAACCCTACCGGCGCAGCATGATGGAGGCCTTCGGTGCAAAGGTCACGGCCAGTCCATCGGACAAGACCAAGGCCGGCCGGGATGCGCTGGCACAGGACCCGAATTCCCCCGGCTCGCTCGGCCTGGCCATCTCCGAAGCCGTGGAAGTGGCGGCAACCAGCGGCGGGAAGAAGAAGTACAGCCTCGGTTCGGTGCTTAACCACGTGCTGTTGCATCAGACCGTGATCGGCCAGGAATGCCTCAAGCAGTTCGAAATGGCCGGCGAGTACCCGGACATCATGATCGGCTGCATCGGGGGCGGCTCGTCGTTTGCCGGATTCATCCTGCCCTTCGTGCAGGCGAAGCTGGCCGGCAAGAAATCGACCCGCTTCATCGCGGTCGAGCCCACCGCGGCCCCCAGCCTCACCAAGGGCAAGTACGTCTACGACTTCGGCGACCAGGCCATGACCATACCGCTGGTCAAGATGTACACCCTCGGTCACTCCTTCATCCCCGCGCCGATCCACGCGGGAGGCCTGCGTTACCACGGAATGGCACCGATCATCTGCTACCTGTACGACACCAAAGTGATCGAGGCGGTAGCCCTTCAACAGAACCCGGTGTTCGAAGCGGCTGTGACCTTTGCTCGGTCGGAAGGCATCTTGTCGGCCCCCGAGCCCGCCCACGCGATCAAGGTAGCCATCGACGAAGCTTTGAAGTGTAAGAAGACTGGGGAGAAGAAAGTGATCGCTTTCAACTTGTGCGGGCATGGGTACTTCGACATGGGCGCCTATGACGATTACTTCGCCAAACGCCTGCCAGATTTCGAATATCCGATGGAGGAGGTTGAAAAGGCCCTGGCCGGGCTCCCGCAAGTCCCGGTAACCGCGTAACGCGTCCAGGCCCACCTTCGGTATCCCCTCTCTCTCGACAAGTTCGAGAGAGAGGGGAGCCGGAACTTGAAAATGTGATGGGAAAACAGTTGCTGCTTGGGAACGAAGCCATTGGACTTGGGCTGATCCGGTCGGGCTGCCGGATGGTGACGGCTTATCCCGGCACGCCCAGCTCGGAGATCTTATCGAGCGTCATCCGACTAAAGACCCATGCCCCTGAGGTCGTCTACACCGAGTGGAGCGCCAACGAGAAGGTGGCCTTTGAAACCGCGCTGGCCGCAAGCTGGAGCGGCTTGCGGGCCGCCACGGCGATGAAGCAGGTGGGGCTGAATGTCGCCGCCGATCCGTTCTTCAGCGCGGCCTACACCGGCGTGGTGGGAGGGTTCGTCGTCATCTCCTGTGACGATCCGGGACCTCACTCTTCCCAGACCGAACAAGACTCCCGACTCCTGGCCCACGCGGCCAAAGTCCCGGTGCTGGACCCCTCGACCCCGGTGGAGGCGCTGCAGATGACCGGGCTGGCCTTCGAGCTGTCGGAGCGATTTCAAGTCCCCGTGCTGTTGCGGCCGACAACCAGGCTCTGCCATGCCCGCCAGTCGTTCGAGTCTGACTCCGGATTATTTCCAGCGACCGCCGGTCCCCCGCCGAAGGGATTCCGCAAAGACCCGCAGCGTTGGGCGGCCACCCCCGCCTTTCGCCTGAAGCTCCACGTTGAGCTGATTCAGAAGCTGAAGGCGATCGAGCAGGAGTTTGAGGCTTCCATACTGAATCGTATCCAGGGAAGTTTCGGGGAAAACGGCACTGCGCAGCTCGGCGTAATCGCCAGTGGGGTGGCGTTCCACACCGCGCTTCAAGCATTGCGGGATTTTGGCGCCGACCTCCCCGTTCTGAAGATCGGCACCCCCTACCCGCTTCCGCGCCGTCTCGTCGCTGACTTCATTCGCCGCTGCGAACGGGTGATCGTGTTCGAAGAACCGGACGCCACCATCGAACTGCAGATCCCGGACCGCACCCGGGTGCGCGGCCGCCTCGACGGAACCGTGCCTCAGGCAGGGGAACTCACCCCGGAAAGGGCGGCCGCCATCCTGGCCGAAGCTCTGGGTGAGGCGGGATTCCCCGTGCCGGCCACCGCAGACGAGCTGCTCACAGCACTGGTTGAGGAGCTAGCGATCCCGCCCCGCCGGCCACGCTTGTGCCCCGGCTGTTCCCACCGTTCCGCGTATTTCGCCATCAAGCGCACCTTCGGGCCCCGGGCCATCTACCCGGGGGACATCGGCTGCTACACCCTGGGCACCAACCTGCGCGCCCTGGACACCTGCCTGGACATGGGCGGGGCGGTGACGATGGCCGCCGGCTTCTATCACGCCGGTCGACTGCTGGGCGACGAACGCCCCATTGTGGCGACAATCGGCGATTCCACATTCTTGCACGCGGGACTCGTCCCGCTGGCCAACGCGGTTCACACCGGTGCCCGGTTCATCCTGGTGATCCTGGACAACCACACCACCGCGATGACCGGCACTCAGCCGACCCTGGCGAGCGAGGTTGGAGCGGACGGCGCCGCAGCGGAACCAGCCTCGATCCCGGAGCTGGTCAAAGCGTGCGGCGTTCGGTTCGTCCGCATGGCCGATCCCTACGACCAGGATCCCTTTCAAGAGCTGCTCAAAGAGGCGCAGTCCTTCACCCTGGCGGCCGAGGGTGGCCCGGCGGTAATCATTGCCGACCGACCCTGCGTGATTTTCGATCCAACCCCCATCGTCGCCCATCCCATTCCGGTGACGGTCACCGAGGAGTGTGACGGATGTCGCTATTGCGTCGAAGCCTTCGAGTGCCCGGCGATCGTTCTTCGGCCGGACGGCTCGCGGGTCGACATCGATTTGAAAACCTGCGTGGAATGCGGGCAATGCATTGACGCCTGTTACAAGGGATTCATCGTCCCTCAGCTCGAGTTGCAGCATGCCTGACCCGCAGGGCAGGATTGTCCTGGCCGGCGTTGGCGGCCAGGGCGTGATCTTCGCCAGCCGGCTGCTTGCGGAGGCCGCGCTGGCCCGCGGGGCTCAGGTGATGGTCTCGGAGACCCACGGAATGAGCCAGCGCGGCGGCAGCGTGGCGGCGCACCTCGTGATCGGCGACGAACCGGGCCTGCTCATCCGGCGGGGCACAGCAGATGTCTTGATCGCTCTCGACCGTCTCGAGGGGTTACGCCATCTACCGGTCCTGCGCCGGGGCGGCGCGGTCTTCATCAACGCGGTCGAGGAGCTCCCGGAAGGCGTGGGTACTCGGCTGCATGAGTTGGGGATTCGCACTTGTCAACTAGACGCCGACGGGGAGGCCCTGAGGCTAGGTTCGGCTGCGATCGCCAATGTCGTTCTGCTCGGCTTCGTGGCCGCCCACACCTCCCTCGGCTTGTCCCCTGGCGACCTGAGACTGGCGGCCCAGGGGCTCGGCCCACCGGCCTCGGTGCGAGCCAATCTCTCCGCTCTGGATGAGGGCGCGCGCATCGCCGATGGCCCGGACCATGGGCATTGTGAGTGGCGAAAGCCGTCGGCGGTGCTCCTCGAACAGGCAAGCCGGTGAGACCGTTCGAGTACTTCGCCCCCGAGAGCCTGGCGGACACCCTCCAAATCTTTTCCGACTTTGGGCCGGAGGCCCGCCCGATTGCGGGTGGAACAGACCTCGTGCTGCAAATGCGCATGGGCGAGCTCGCGCCGAGAGCGCTTGTGAACCTCACCCGGGTAGCGGAGCTGCGCGGCTCACCCACTTCTGACGGCTTTCCGTACTTCCTTTCCGCCCTCACGACCCTCCAGAAACTGTGCCAGTCCGAGTCGATTCGTATGCGCTTCCCTGCGCTTGCCGAAGCGGCCGCGACGATGGCCTCCGGGCAAGTTCGCAATCTGGCTACCGTGGGCGGAAACCTGTGCAATGCCGCACCCTCGGCCGACCTGGCGGCGATTCTCCTGGCGCTTGGCGCGATCGCGCGGGTCGTCGGGCCCCGGGGCGAGCGCCGGATCCCCTTGGAAGGTTTCTTCCTGGGTCCCGGCCGGACGGTTCTGGCCTCGGACGAGTTGTTATTGGGACTCGAGATTCCGGACCCTGTTGGGCACTCGGTGTACCTCAAACACAGTCTCCGAGCCTGCATGGACATCGCGATCGTTGGAGTCGCAGTTTCGCTGCATCGAGTGGACGGCCGGTGTGCCTCCGCCAGCATCGCCATGGGTGCGGTCGCGCCGACGCCGATCCGTGCCTCGGCCGCCGAGGCCGAACTGGCCGGTGAACGGCTGACCCCTGACCGGATTGAACGCGCCGCTCGGGCCGCCGCCGCGGAATCGCGTCCCATCGACGATATGCGTGCTTCAGCCTGGTACCGGCGGAGGATGGTGGAAGTGCTGACCCGGCGGGCGCTGACGTCGGTGGCCGAAGCTGAACCCGGATCGGGGCCGAACGGCCTGCATTGAGATCGAGGGAATGCAACGTCAACCCTTAGCCCTGAACGTGAACGGTGAACCCCGCCAGGTACTGTGCGACCCGCGTTGGTCGCTGCTGGACGTGTTGCGCGGTCCGCTGGCACTCCGCGGGACGCACCGCGGCTGCGACACCGGGCGCTGCGGCGCGTGCACCGTGATCCTGGATCACCGATCCGTCCCGGCCTGTCTGCTGCTCGCCTTGAGCTGCGAGGGAAGCGAAGTCCTGACGGTCGAGGGGCTTGCCACGAACGGCTCGCTCCACCCGCTTCAACGCGCCCTGGTTGAGCACGGGGGAATCCAGTGCGGGTTCTGCACCCCTGGGATGGTGATGGCGGCGCTGGCCCTGCTTGAGCGGAATCCGAGGGCCAACTCGCAGGATATCCGAAGCGGCTTGGCGGGGAACCTCTGCCGGTGCACCGGGTACGTGAAGATCGTGGAGGCGGTTGGGGCGGCGGCCCGGGAGCTGGCTGCGGTGCCGGCCCGGACCGAACGGGACGAGGCGGCCGTTGCCGCCTCGGGGTCAGCGTGATGGGCGCGAGTCGTTCGGACGGTGACCACGGGTCGCGCTTAGCGAGGGACAGGCAAACAGTGGTTGGGAAGCGGCTACCAAAACTGGATGCCCCGGAGAAAGCCACCGGGCGCGCGGTCTATGTCCATGACGTCCGCCTGCCCGGCATGCTGGAAGCCAGAATCCTCTACTCTCGCTTTGCCCATGCACGGATCCTCAACCTCGATATTGAGCGCGCCTCTCGAGTACCCGGGGTGAAGGCGATCGTGACCGGCGCCGACAACCCGGCTGCCCGCTTCGGCTATGGAAAGGACAACACTCCGCTGAAAGCCGATTTGGTGCGCAGCCTGCGCGACGAGCTGGCCGCGGTTGCGGCCGTGGATGCCGACGCCGCACAGGAAGCATTGGAGCTGATCGAGGTCGAGTACGAACCCCTGCCAGGCGTGTTCGACGCCGCGGCGGCGCTGGCCGAGGGCGCCCCGCTGGTCCACCCCGAGCGGGGAACTAACCTCTTTACGACCTATGAGTACGAGCACGGCGAACCGGACGAAGCGGCGACGGACAGCGACGTGGTTCTCGAGGCTTCCTTTTCTCTGCCGTACGTGGTGCACGCGGCGATGGAGACGAGCGCCATTGTGGCTGCCTTCGACTCTCGCGGGCGGCTCACGATCCACAGCTCGACTCAAATCCCCTTCCTGCTTCAGCGGGATCTGGCCGAGGCTCTCGGGCTGGAGGGGAGTGACGTGCGAGTCCTGCAGCCGACGATCGGCGGCGCCTTCGGCCGCGGCCTCGATATCTATCCGTTCGAACCGATTGCCGCTCTCCTGGCCCGGAAGAGCGGGCGTCCAGTGCGGATCAGCTTTTCCCGGCGAGAAGAGTTTCTGGCCGCACCGGTGCGGCAGCCGGCGCAAGTTCACATTCGGGCCGGCGCACGCCGGGACGGGAGCCTGACGTTTCGCGAGGTTGATGCCTTGCTGGACATCGGAGCCTACGTTTCCTGGGGCACGGTCACTCCGCTGGTGATGTTGGAAACCACGGCCTCGCTGTACCGCGTACCGCATGTCCGATTCCGGGCCCGCTGCGTGTACACGAACAACCCGGTGACGGGCGCGGTGCGAGGCTACGGGAATCCTCAGTCGACCTTCTTCGTCGAGACGATGATGGACCGGTTGGCGGAAGCCCTCGGGTGGGACCCGCTCGACTTCCGAATGCACAACGCTAACCGCCCGCAGGAGCAGACCCCGCAAGGGCTGAAGATCACCAGCTGCGGGCTGAAGGAGTGTTTCGAGGCGCTGGCATCCCGAAGAGACGGCCAATTGACGTCGGAATCCGACGGACGATCGATGGAGGGCTCGGATCCGCATGGTGGCTTGTTTGCTCCGTCGTCCACTGTCCGCGGCATCGGCTTCGCCGCCACGCTCAACGTCGGCGGGGGTGCGCGGATCTACCGCAGTGACGGCTGCGGGGCGACGGTCAAAGTCGACGATTTCGGACACGCCACCCTGGTGACGGGCAGTACCGAGATCGGCCAGGGCTCCGAAACCGCATTGGCCCAGATGGTGGCCGAGGTGCTCGGGCTCCCCATCGAGCGGGTCAGCGTGGTCAACAGCGACACCGACCTGAAGCCGTGGGACGTCGGCGTGCACGCCAGCCGCACGACCTTCATCGCGGGACAGGCGGCCTATCTGGCCGCCCTCGATGCCCGGCGCCAGATCTTGGAGACCGCGGCGGAAATGCTCGGAACCCAGCCCGAGCAGCTGGTTCCCCGGGACGGGCTCATCGTCTCAGTCGACGGGGCCCATTCGATCCCGCTGGGGAAAGCGGTGCGCGGGCGCCACTTCCGGCCGGATGGAAAGATCGTCGTCGGCGAAGGCTGGTACGACCCGCCCACCTCGCTCGTCGACAAGGCCAGCTACAAAGGCAACATCTCGGCCGCCTACAGCTTCGGAGCGCAGATGGCCGAAGTCGAGGTCGACCGCCAAACCGGCAAGGTGCGAGTCCTCCGCCTCGTCTGTGCTCACGACATCGGGCGAGCCATCAACCCGATGGCAGTCGAGGGGCAAATCGAAGGCGGGGCCCAGATGGGCCTTGGCTATGCACTCACCGAGGAACTCATCGTCAAGGATGGCCGGGTGATGAACCCGGATTTCGCGGACTACCACTTGTTCACGGCAGCAGATATGCCGCAGATCGAGACCGTCCTCATCGAGACGGAAGATCCACTTGGACCGTTCGGGGCAAAGGGCGTGGGCGAGATGGGAGGCACTCCGACGGCCGCGGCCGTCGCCAACGCGATTTACGACGCGCTCGGCGTGCGGCTCACCACCTTGCCCATGACGCCCGAACGAGTGCTCCAAGCTTTGGACCGGGCAGAGGGTGGCTGAGGGACCCATGGGACACCTTCGCCTGAACCCAAATCTAATCAAAGTGCCGCTCTACATCGCCGGGAAGTCCGTTGAGGAGGTCCAGGAAGAGTACCGTGTCGACGAGGTAGTGAAGCTGGCCTCCAACGAGAACCCGTTGGGGCCCTCCCCGCGGGCGATTGAAGCACTGGTGCAGGCGTTACCCGAGGCCCACCGCTATCCCGGCGCGGCTGACCGCGCTCTGCGGCGGCGGCTGGGTCCGCGGATCCATCCGTCGTTCGACGAACGGTACGTCATCACCGGCAACGGAGTCACCGATCTGATCCGGATGATCGTTCAGGCTTTCATCTTCGACGGCGGCCAGGTCGTCACCGGGCAGCTCACCTTCCCAATGTACGCCATTTGCACGACCATGTTCGGAGGTGTCCTCCTCCAGGTTCCGCCGCGGGAGGATCTGGGGTTTGACCTGCCCGCCATGGCCCAGGCGATTACCCCAAATACGCGGCTGGTATTCATCAGCACGCCCAATAACCCTACCGGGATGATTTGTCGCCGCCAGGAAGTCATTTCCTTTGTAAGAGGCCTTCCAGAGGGGGTCGTGGTCGTCTTTGATGAGTCCTACCGGGACTTCGTGGGCGACGCCGACTACCCAGACCCGACGGAGTACATTGCCGAGGGACGGGAAGTGATTGTGCTGCGCAGCTTCAGCAAGGCCGCCGGTCTGGCCAACCTGCGAGTGGGCTACGCGATTTCGACTCCAGAGATCATCCACTACCTCCGGCATGCCCAGCTGCCTTTCAACACCGGGGCGCCGGTCCTGCTGGCCGCCCTCGCCAGCCTGGACGATGGTGACTATGCGGCTCGCAGCCGAAGACTCATGGAAGAGCAGCGGGCATTCTTGTACGAAGGTCTTTCTGCTCTGGGAGTCCACTTTGTTCCCAGCCACACCAATTTCATCCTGCTGACCGACCTTCCCATGGAGCCCACTGTGTTCAGTGAGCTGCTCATCCGCCAGGGAGTGATTGTCAGGCCGATGGACGCCTGGGGACTGGACCAAGCGGTGAGAGTGAGCCTCGGCCAACCGGAAGACAACCAGAAGTTCCTGCATGCACTGCGGGTGGTCCTGGAAGGCCAGGCGGCGCGGACTCCCGCGGGCTAGGGGTCTGGAGGCGAAGAGTGTCTTTTGTCAAGCGGGTGGAGCGAGTGGCCCTGGCAGTGGAGGACCTCGAAGCAGCCATGGCATTCTTCGAGGGCTGGTTCGGGGCGGTGTTCCATCCCGAAGAGGTGATCGAGGACATGGGGATTCGCTATCGCCCCTTCGAGCTCGGAGAAAGCAAGCTGGAGCTCCTGCAGGCCACCCGTCCCGACAGCCCGGTGGCGCGATTCATCGAGAACAAGCGCGGCCCCGGAATCCATCACCTCACCTTCGAGGTCGAGGATCTGGACGAGGCCGTGGAAGAACTCGAACGGCGCGGCGGTCGGGTGGCGTCTCGCCACAGCTATCCTCCAGGGATGACCTTCGAAGGCTTCGTCTGGCGGGAGGCGTTCGTCCATCCGAAGGATGCCTTCGGAGTGCTCATTCACCTGGCGGAGAAGACGCCGGCCGGAAGAGGGGACTGAGGACCTCGGGATGGATTTCGGGTTGACTGAGGTTCAGGAGAAGCTGCGCCGGCTCGTCCACGATTTTGTGGAGAAAGAGGTCGGGCCGGCAGCCCGCGAGCTCGACGAGCGCGCTGAGTTCCCAGCCGAACTCTTTCGGCGTTGCGGCGCGCTCGGCCTGTTTGGGCTGCGCTATCCGGAATCGGTCGGCGGCTCGGGCGGCGACTTCGTCAGTTTCTGCCTGATGGCCGAGCAGCTCGCCCGCGGCTCCATGTCGCTTGCCGCGGCGGTTGCCATGCAAGGTCTGATGGGGACGGATTTTGTTTATCGATTTGGGAGTGAGGAGCAGCGAATCCGCCTGCTCTCCCCCGCCCTGCGGGGCGAGAAACTGGGGACCATCGCCATGACCGAGCCCGATTTCGGCTCTGATCTGGGCGGGATCACGACCCGGGCCACCCGGGACGGCTCCGAATGGGTGCTGACTGGCCGCAAGCTGTGGATCACCTCTGCCACCGCGGCCGATTTCTTCACGGTCGCGGCCAAAACGCGCCCCGCCGACGGGATCAAGGGCATCGACTTCTTCCTGGTGGAGAGAGGGACGCCCGGGCTCTCGGTGGGAAAGCGGATCGAGAAGCTGGGCGTCCGGGCCTCCGAAACGTCGGAAGTGATCCTGGAACAGGTCCGGATCCCCGAGCACCACCTGCTGGGCGCAGAAGGCACCGGCTTCCAAAGCCTCACCGCCATCCTGGCCGAGATCCGCACGATGACCGGTGCGCTAGCGTTGGGTTTGGGTGAGGCGGCCCTCGCGGCGAGCCGGCGCTATGCCAGCGAACGGATCCAATTCGGTCGGCCGATCGCCTCCTTCCAGGCCATCTCCCACAAGATTGCTACGATGGCGACCGAGCTGGAGGCGGCTCGGGCCCTGGTGTATCGGGCAGCCTGGGAGATCGACCGTGGCAATCGGGCCATGAAACTGGCCTCGATGGCGAAGCTGTTTGCGACCGAGGTTGCGAATCGGGCGGCCGACGAGTGCACCCGCATCTTCGGCAGCTACGGCTTCGCCATGGAGTACGACGCACAGCGCTATTTCCGAGACGCCCGATTCCTGCTGTACGGAGGGGGAACGAACGAGGTGCTCAAGAACGTGATCGCAAAAGAGCTGGACGTCTGAGGAGGGCTTGAATCAGGTGGAGGGGCAACACAGTCAATGACATACAAGGCCCGCGGTCTGCTTTTCGAGCAATTCAACCTGGGAGACAACTTCGTGTCCCAGGGCCGGACCGTGACCGAGGCGGACGTCGTCCAATTCGCCGGGTTGTCTGGAGACTTCAACCCCTTGCACACTGACGCGGAGTTCGGCAAGTCCGCACCCACCGGGGGACGCATCGCCCACGGGATGTTGGTGGCCTCCATGGCGACCGGCATGGCCAACTGGCTGGGCGTGTTTGAGGGAACCACCCTGGCGCTGATGGAGCAGGTCTTTCAATACAAGGCCCCGGTGAAGTTCGGCGACACCCTGCACCTCGAGTTGTCGGTGGCAGACAAAAAGGAGACCAGCAAACCCGAGCGCGGGGTCGTGGTCTTCGAGGCCCGAATTTTCAATCAGGAATCCAAAGCTGTCCTTGAGGGACGCTGGACGCTCCTGATGATGCGAGGTGGATAGACGATGGCCCTGACTTCCACGAATCACGGAAGATTGAAGGGCCGGGTCGGGCTGGTCAGCGGCGCGGGGAGCGGGATCGGCCGGGCCACCGCGGTTCGCTTCGCGAGCGAAGGGGCGGCGCTGATCGTCAGCGATGTGGACGCCTCCGGAGTGCAGGCGACTCAGGGGGCGATCCTGCAAGCCGGGGGGCAGGCCCGCAGCGTCATCGGCGACGTCCGCCAGAGGGCGGATGCACAGCGGATGGTGGACGCCGCGCTGGAGGGCTACGGCCGGCTGGACCTGCTGATCAACAACGCCGGGATCACTCGGGATGCGCTAACGGTGCGGATCAAAGAAGACGAGGTCCGCCTGATGTCGGACGAGCAATGGGACGAAGTGCTGTCGGTCAACTTGAAGGGAACCTGGCTGCTCTCCCAGCTGGCAGCCGTCCCGATGATCCGGCAAAAGTACGGGCGGATTGTGAACACTGCCTCGGTGGGGGCGCTTGGCAACGTCGGCCAGGCCAACTACTCCGCCTCGAAGGCCGGGGTGATTGGCCTAACCAAGACCCTTGCGCTCGAGTGGGCCCGCTTCAACATCGCAGTGAACTGCGTGGCTCCGGGCGCGGTCAAAACCCGTATGACGGCCGCCATCCCCGAGAAGGTGATGGAGGGGCTGCTGGAGCGAATACCGCTGAGGCGAATGGCCGAGCCGGAGGAAATCGCCGGCGTGCACCTATTCTTGTGCAGCGAGGAGGCGGGCTACCTGACCGGACAGGTGATCTGGGTGGACGGCGGCCTGTCTGTGGGAGCATGAGGCAATGAGACTGGAGCACACCTTCATCCCTTACGGCGGGTACTGGTGCACGCCGTTCGTCAAGTGGCAGGGAAACTTTGCCCCGCTGCACCCGATCCGGTTCGCGGCCGAAGTCAGCCGGCGCGCGCTCGCAGAACGAGGGATTCCGGCAACGGCCTTCGACGGGCTGCATCTCGGCTTGACCGTGCCAGCCAAAGGCAGCTTCTACGGAGCACCGTGGCTGGCCGGGTCGATCGGAATCGAGACCATTACTGGCCCTACCGTGAATCAGGCCTGCGCCACCTCGGCCAGGGTGCTGGCGGGCGCGGCCGCCGAGGTCGAGGCCGGCAACGGGTCGGGGAGCGCCATCCTGTGTGTCACGGCGGATCGGACCTCGAATGGACCGCACGTCTTCTATCCCAATCCGCTGGGGCCCGGCGGCAAGGGTGAATCGGAAGACTGGGTATGGGACAACTTCCAGTGCGATCCCTTCGCCGGTGTCTCGATGATCGAGACTGCGGAAAACGTCGCCCGTGACGAAGAGATCACGACGATGGAGCAGAACGAGCTCGTGCTGCTCCGCCACGAGCAGTACCAGGCGGCGCTGGCGAACGAGGCCGCCTTCCATCGGCGCTACATGGTGACGCCGATTGAAGTCAATCCGTCTGGGAAGAAACCGCTGTCCACCGTGATCGATGATGAAGGAATCTACCCGACGACTTCAGCCGGGCTCTTAAAACTGAAACCCGTGCTTTCCGGTGGAACAGTCACCTACGGCGGACAGACCTACCCGGCAGACGGCAACGCCGGGATGATCGTGACGACTCGCGAACGGGCGCGGGAGTTCAATGGCGGCTCTCCGTTTGAGATCCGCGTGGTGGCATTCGCCGAGGGCCGGGCGGAAAAGGGGTTCATGCCCAAGGCCAACCTGCCCGCGGCCAGGCGGGTGCTTGAACAGGCCGGAATCGGAATCAAGGATGTGAAGGCAATCAAGACCCACAACCCCTTCGCGGTCAACGACGTCTATCTCGCTCGCGAGCTGGGCATCTCGGTGAGGGAAATGAACAACTACGGTTCGTCGCTCATCTGGGGCCACCCCCAGGGGCCGACTGGAATGCGCTTGATCATCGAGCTGATCGAGGAGCTGGTGCTGCTGGGCGGAGGCTACGGCTTGTTCACCGGCTGCGCCGCAGGGGACTCCGCGGCGGCAGTTGTGGTGAAGGTGAGCGAAGAATAGGAACCGGCATGTCGCGACCGATCCGCATCCTCATCGCCAAACCCGGCCTCGATGGCCACGATCGAGGGGCCAAGGTCGTTGCCCTTGGTCTGCGGGATGCAGGATTCGAGGTCATTTACACCGGCTTGCACCAAACCGCCGAGCAGATCGTCAATGCGGCCCTCGAAGAGGACGTGGATGCGATCGGTGTGTCGATATTGAGCGGAGCGCACCTGACCGTGGCCCGCCAGATCACAGAGAAGCTGCGCCTGGCGCGGGCGGAGGACAAAGTCGTCGTGTTCGGAGGGAATATCCCCGCTCAGGATATCCCGGCCCTCAAGGCGTTGGGCGTCGACGAAGTCTTCCCGACCGGCAGTCGCTTCGATGCGATAGAACAGCTTATCCGCAGCGAGGTCGCCCGCTCGCGGGCGCCGACGCCTGAAAACGAACATGCCTGACGATCCAAAGCCCGTCATCCTGGAGTCCGGCATTCCCGTCGATGCGATGTACGGGCCGGAGTCCATCGCGGATTTGGATCCGGTGCGAGACCTGGGCCGGCCCGGCGAGTTCCCGTTCACCCGAGGGATTCACCCGCTGATGTACCGCGCCCGCCCCTGGACCATGCGCCAGTACGCCGGATTCGGCACGCCGGCCGAGACCAACGAGCGCTTCAAGTTCTTGATCGGGCATGGACAGAACGCCTTGAACGTCGCGTTTGATCTGCCGACCCAGATGGGGCTGGATTCGGACGATCCGCGGTCTGAAGGGGAAGTGGGCCGGGTAGGGATGGCAGTGGACACTCTGGCCGACCTGGAGACCGCCTTCGCGGGGATCCCACTCGAGAAGATCAGCGTCTCGCTCACGATGAACGCGGTCGCCGCGCCGATCATGGCCATGTTCTTCGTGGTTGCCGAGAAGCAAGGGCTCGCCTTGAAGGAGCTGCGCGGCACCTGTCAGAACGACATCCTCAAAGAGTACATCGGGCGCGGGGCCTGGATTTTCCCGGTGGAACCCGGCATGCGGCTCATTGGCGACACCATCGAGTTCTGCGCCCGCAGCGCCCCGAAATACTACCCGGTCAGTGTGTGTGGCTATCACATCCGAGAGTCCGGCGCCAACCCCGTCCAGGAAATCGCCTATGCCTTCGGCATCGCCCGGGCCTACATCCGGCTGGGGTTGGAGCGCGGACTGCAGGTCGATGAATTCGCCGACCGGCTTTCCTTCAATTTCGACATCTTCGGGAATCTGTTCGAGCAGGTGGCCAAGTTCCGCGCCGCACGCCGGCTGTGGGCCAGGATCCTGCAAGACGAATTCGGGGCACAGCTGCCGGCCACGATGCAGCTGAAGATGATCGCCGGCGGTGGCGGCGGCGGGCTGACGATCGAGCAGCCGGAGAACAACATCGTCCGCGGCGCTTACTATGCGTTGATCTCCGCCCTTTCGGGCACCCAGACCATGGCGCTCTGTTCGTTCGACGAGGCCTACACCATCCCTACCGAGAAAGCGGCGTTGATTTCGCTGCGCACAATGCAGATCCTGGCCGAAGAGATGGGCCTCTGCGACACGGCCGATCCGCTGGCCGGCTCCTATTACGTCGAGTGGCTCACCAATGAGATGGAGAAGCGCATCTCTGCCGAGATCCGTCGAGTGGATGACGAACTGGGTGGGATCGTCCGGGCCGTCAGCGAAGGTGCGATTCAGCGCGCAGTCGCCCACCAGGCCTGGCGGCACGAGCAAGGTCTCCAAGCCGGCTCGATCCCTAAGGTAGGCGTCAACCGCTATCGAATGGAAGAGGAGACCCGGGAAGTCGAACTGCATGCCTACAACCCGCGCCAGGCGGAAGAATCTGTTCGCCGGTTGGCGGCGACTCGAGCCTCTCGCGACCTTTCAGCCGTGGCGGGCGCGCTGGAAGCGGTCCGAGTGTCGGCGGCAAGCAGGGCGAATGTGATGCCGAGCATGATGGAAGCGGCCCGGGCTTATGCCAGCCTGGGAGAGATTACTCGAATCCTCCGGGAAGTCTTCGGTGAGTTTCGAGAGCCGGTGAGCTTGTAGCCATGAGCCTTCTGAGCGGCCTTACCGTTCTTAGCCTGGAGCAGGCGACCACCCTGCCATTCCTCACCCAGCGATTGGCGCGGGAGGGAGCGCGCATCATTCGCATCGAAGTCCCCGGACGGGGTGACCCGAACCGCTACGTCGGGAGGGACATCCTGGGTGAGCAAGGGATGGGCAGCTACTTCTTCCCAAACAACTGCGGGAAACAGGCGATAACCCTCAACCTGGCTCACCCTGACGGCCGAATGCTGCTTAACCGTTTGCTCACCGAGCTGCCGGCTGCCGACGGCGAGCGGCGCGGGGCAGACCTTTTCGCAACCAACAACCGACCCTCCAGTTATCCGAAACTTGGCATCGAGTACGGTGAACTCCGGTCCGCCCGTCGCGATCTGATCTGGCTAGGGATCACCGGCTACGGGCCGGATTGCGATGATCTGGCGTACGACCCTATTGTCCAGGCGAAAGTGGGGTGGATGGACCTCACCGGTGAGCCGGGCGGCCCTCCATTGGTCTTCGGACTCCCGATGGTCGATCTTGGCGCTGCGGAACACGCCTATGGCGCCGTGATGAAGGCTCTGTACCGGAGGGCCCTGACCGGGGAAGGCGCGCGCATCGACCTCTCCCTATCCAGCTCGGCCCTCGGCTGGATGGTCAGCCCGGTTGCGCTCACCGTGCTCGGGGAAACGATCACCCGCCGCGGCAATACCCATCAGTTCTTCGCGCCGGTGTCGGTGTACTCGACCCGTGATGGATATGCCTACGTATCAGTCGGCAATGACCGCCAATGGGAAGCGCTCACCGGTGTGCCTGGGTTCGAGAGGCTTGCCGAGCCGGAATACGGCCGCAACGCCGGTCGGATCGCCGACGCGGATCGGCTGAATGCCCGGCTGGCCGAAGTTTCGGCTGAGTGGAATACAGATGACCTGATCGGCTCGATGCAGTCGGCGGGGGTGCCCGCGGCGAAGGTGATTCAGCTGCCTGAGGTCGTTAGCGACTTGTCCAACAGCCGCGGCACGGCCCGAGCGCGCGATCCGAGAACCGGGGTTGAGATTTTGTTACCGCCGTTGCCCGTGGTCAGCGAACCTGGGATTACCGAGTTGGCCTTTCCTCCTCGGCTCGGGGAGCACAACGAGGCAATCCTCGGCGGTGGTCTGGGATTGAGCCGGCCGGAGCTAGAGCGTCTGCAGAGCGAGGGCGTCATATGAGCAGTCGGAGCGTCCGCCGGGCGAACGGGAACAGGGGAACGGTTAATCGGAAGAAACGGTACTTGCGAATGGGCATCGATGTCGGCGGCACGTTTACGGACCTGGTCTTGATCGACGACCGGATTGGGGAGATTCGTTACACCAAGACTTTGACCACTCCTGGCGACCTGGCCGAGGGAGTGCTCACCGGCATGGAGAAGATCTTGCGCCAGGCCGGAGCCTCGATCGAAGCGGTTGAGTACGTCGTCCACGGGACCACCATTGGCACCAATGCGCTGATTGAGCGCAAGGGTTCCCGGGTGGGGCTGATTACGACCGAGGGTTTCCGGGATGTGCTTGAGATCGCTCGGATCGAGCGGCCCGATGCGGGACTCTACGACATGACCGTAGACCTTCCCGACCCGCTCGTGCCGCGCTACCTGCGGCTCGAGGTCTCCGAGCGGGTGGCCGCGGATGGTTCCGTCATTCGCCCGCTGGAGGAGGCTTCGGTCCGGCGGGCGGTGGAGCAATTGAAGCTGGAGCAAGTCGAGGCGATCGCGGTTTGCCTGTTGTTCTCTTTCCGGAGTCCAGGGAACGAGCAAAAGGTCCGCAAGATCTGCCGGGAGCTACTTCCCGAAGCTTCGGTTTCTCTCTCTTCGGAGATCGCGCCCGAATTCCGGGAATACGAGCGAACCTCGACCACCGTGATCAATGCTTATCTGTCCCCGGTGACGGAGCGCTACCTGAGCACGCTAGTTGAAAAGCTCGAAGCGAGGCTGGGGACCGTCGACCTGCGGATCATGCAGGCCTCGGGCGGGTCCATGACGGTTCCGACCGCGAAGTCCCATGCGGTCCACATGGTGAACTCCGGCCCGGCCGGTGGAGCCCTGGCGACCGCCCTTTTTGGGAGGCTGATCGGCGAGAGCAAGCTGATCGGCGTCGACATGGGCGGGACCAGTTTCGACATCGGCCTGATCGTCGATGGCCGGCCGCGGGTGCGTGCGGAGAGCGAGTTCGAGGGGTTCCCGGTCAAGATCCCGTCGATCGACGTGCAGGGGATCGGCGCCGGCGGAGGCTCCATCGCGTGGGTCGACCCGGGCGGTGCGCTGAACGTGGGCCCCGAATCGGCGGGCGCCGATCCCGGCCCAGCCTGCTACGGACTCGGAGGGTCGTTGGCGACCGTGACCGACGCTAACCTGGTGTTGGGACGGCTAAATGCGGATTACTTCCTCGGGGCGGAGTTGAGTCTGGATCTTGCTGCCGCCCGGCGGGCGATCGAAGTGCGGGTCGCCGATCCGCTTGGCCTGACGGTGGAGCAGGCGGCGTCCGGCATCCTGCGGGTAGTCAATGCCAATATGGTGCGCGGGATCGGGGTCAACACTACCGAGAAGGGCTACGACGTTCGCGAGTTCTCCTTGCTCGCTTTTGGCGGCGCGGGGCCGCTGCATGCTGTCGAGCTGGCGCAGGATCTTGGGATCCAGCGGGTGATCATCCCGCCTTACTGCTCGGTGTTCTCCGCCCTCGGCGCAGTCGCCTCGGAGGTCCGACACGACTACGTCTTGACGGCTGCCCTTTCTGAGCAGGCCGCAACCCCGGCGGCGCTTCAAGAGCGCTTCAAAGCTCTCATGGCGAAGGCGGCGGCCCAACTCGAGGCGGAGCGAGTCCCCGCCCGAGCCAGGGTCCTTGAGCTCTCAGCGGACCTGAGGTACGAGGGCCAGTCCTATGAGCTGACCATCCCGTTCGGGAAAGCCGGCTCCACGCGGGCGAGGGCGACGGAGGCCCGGGTTACACCCGAGGATGTATCCAAAACGATCGACGGCTTTCACGAGCTTCACCGGCGCGTGTACGCCTACGGCGACCCGGACGAACGAGTTGAATTTATCAACCTGCGGGTGACCGCCATCGGGAGGGTTCCCCCATTGACTCTTGCCCGCAGCCGCTACCCGGGCCGAAAGGCTTCTGCGGCGAGCTCCCGCGTGCGGCCGGTCCACTTCCAGCCGCGCGGGTTCCTGAGCACCCGCATCTGGCGGCGACCGGAGCTTCATACCGGACAGCGACTCCCAGGGCCGTGTTTGATCGAGGAGTCCACCTCGACGACCGTAATCCCTCCGGGCTGGGGGGCAAAGCTGGACAAATATGGGAATCTGATCATCGAGCAGCAGGCCCGGAGCGGGCGACGCCCTGCGCCCTGGGCTGCCGATGGAAGACGGAAATCGAAGTTGAAGGCGGTGCGCCGTGTCGCAAGCTAAAGCCAGATCGGCGCGACAAAAGGCCGACCCGATCACCATGCAAGTTATCCGTTACGCGATGGAACAGGTAGCGGACGAGATGGGGTACACCCTCGTGCGTACCGCCCGCTCGACGATCATCAAGGAGATCAAGGATATCTCCTGCGCGGTATTCGACCGGCATGGCAACACGGTGGCCCAGGCCCACCACGCCCCCATGCTGCTCACCGGCTTCGAGCTAGGGATGCGGGCGCTCCGGAAGCACTATTCCGACGATGAACTCGACGAGGGCGACATCATCGCATTCAACGATCCGTATGCCGGTGGCCAGCATGTGATGGATCTGGTGACCTTCGCTCCGGTGAAGCTCAAGGGACGGTTGGTGGGCTTCGCAGGGAGCATCGCCCACCACTCCGACATGGGCGGTTCCGCCCCTGGTGGAACGGCGGGTGGTCTCACCGAGATTTACCTGGAGGGCCTGCGCCTTCCATTCGTCAAACTCTTCAAGCGCGGCAGAGAGGATTCCGAGCTCTTCGGCATCCTGGCCAACAACATCCGCGTGCCGGACAAGACGTTGGGAGACATCCGGGCCCAGGCCTCGGCGGACTTCGTCGGCGCCCGGAAGGTGCAGGATCTCTACGCAAAGTATGGGCCGGTGGTGGTTGAGCAGTGCTTGAAGATGCTGCTGGACGGATCGGAGGCGCGGATTCGGACCGCGCTTCGGGCGATTCCCGATGGGACCTATTCCGGTGTGGATTGGATCGACGATGACGGCTTCAGCGACGAACCGGTCAGGCTGCAGGTCAACGTCCGCAAGCGAGGCGATGCCGTAGCCGTCGACTTCGACGGATCCTCCCAACAGGTCAAAGGCAATATCAACTGCCCCATCGCCACGGTCCATGCCGCGGTGTACTACGCCTTGATCGCGGTGATCGATCCACACGTCCCGCCAAACTCTGGCTGCTACCGTCCGTTCACAATCCGCGCCGAAGAGGGTTCGATCGTCAATCCTAGGATGCCTGCGGCAGTGGGCGCCCGCACGAACACCTCCCAGAAGATCACCGAAGCCATGCTGCTCGCCCTATCCCAGGCCGTTCCGGATCGGGTGATGGCCGGCAGCCACGGGCAAATCACGAACTGCGGGTTCTCGGGATTCCACCGTTCGTCCGGGAAGCGCTTTGTCTACATCGACATCCAGGGGGGCGGGGCGGGAGGGCGCCCGACCAAGGACGGCCGCGATGGGCAGGATTCTCACCTGGCGCGCTTCAAGAACACGCCGGTGGAAGCCGTCGAGCTGGAATACCCGGTCCGGGTCGAGCGCTATGAGCTGATTCCGGACTCGGGCGGCGCGGGGAAGCATCGCGGCGCCCTCGGGCTCCGGCGGGACATTCGGGTTCTGCAAGACGACGTCACTTGGGCGCGCTACGGAGACCGCCAGCGGTTCGCCCCGTTCGGTCTGTTTGGCGGAAAACCAGGCGCCCCCGGACTCTTCGTCCTCAATCCCGGGACTCCACACGAACGGATCATGAAATCGAAGGGTCTCGACCGACTGCAAGCAGGCGACGTCGTCTCACTTCGCCTGCCGGGCGCCGGCGGCTATGGGGATCCTGGGGAACGAGACCGGGGCCTGGTGCTGAATGACGTGCGAGATGGAAAGGTGACTCCGGAGAGGGCCCGGCAGGACTATGCCGTCGAGCTACCCGGCAGTGAGTCAGGAGTTCGCGTGGTGCAGAGCACGAAGTGACGGTCACGATGACTAACTCCGTCTTGGCTGAACTCGAATGGGAGCCGGGAATCGGCGCCCTCACTTTTAAGGAGGTGCGATACCTGCTGATCCGCCCGGAAACCCTCATGCGTTTCCAACACGCGGTAGAGACCGAGGTTGGTCCGGACCGCGCCGGCGAGCTGCTGTATTCGGGTGGTTTCGCGGGCGGCCAGCTCTCGGGCCGGAAGTTCATGGAGACCTTCGGGTTGGGCGATCGAGAAGCAGTCGAGTTCATGTGCCGGATGGGGGGCGAACTCGGATGGGGTCAATTGCGCCTGGCTGGGTGGGACACAGAGACGAAGTCTCTTGAAGTTCAGGTGACCAATTCGCCCTTCGCCGGTGCCTACGGAGGAGAGTCGCGGTCGGGTGTGTGTCACCTCTTGCGAGGCGTATTCGGAGGGTTGGGTGCCACCGTCTTCGGGGTCCCGGTCGAATCGGACGAACCGCGCTGCCTGGCAGCCGGCGATTCGACCTGCCAGATCGTGGTGCGGAAGAAGTGACCGGGTGAACCATCCTGAGTTCGTGCATTGGCACTCCGAGAACGGGGTCGGCAGGCTCACGCTGAACCGCCCGCCGCTCAACATCCTGAGTATCGCCATGCTGCGGGAGGTGCTCTCGATCTTGGCTCAGGCCGCCACCGAGCAGAGTCTGAAGGTCCTGGTGCTGGGCGCCGTGGGTAAGGTCTTCTCCGCCGGGGTCGACGTGGCGGATCACACCGCTGAGAAGGTCGGGGAGATGATCCCGCTCTTCGATCAAACCTGCGTCGCGCTGGCCGAATTCCCTGCACCGACTCTTGCGGCGGTCCAGGGAAGCGCTCTAGGCGGAGGCTTTGAACTGGTATCTTGCTGCGATCTGGTGGTCGCCTCCGACCTGGTCCGCTTCGGCCAGCCGGAGATCAAGCTGGGCGTCATACCGCCCGTCGCCGCTCTCCGGTTGCGCCGCCAGATCGGAGGTCGCCGGGCGGCCGAGCTGTTGATGCTGGGAACCACCCTCGAGGCGACTGCAGCTTTTGAAATGGGTCTGATCAACCGCCTCGTCCCCGCCAACCAATTCGAGGCGACCGTCGAGGCCGTCGTCAAGGATCTGGCCGCGCTGAGCGCGGCCGCGCTGCGCGCCTGCAAGCGGGCGATTCGCCTAGGCATGGACGAGTGGATCGG
>Ga0209108_10000208_pt1 | contig 31410 bp, 29 predicted proteins | sample Rifsed10ft1_FD_184003 | JGI IMG/M metagenome (GOLD analysis project Ga0209108, IMG submission 184003) | Soil microbial communities from Rifle, Colorado, USA - sediment 10ft 1 (version 2) | ecosystem: Environmental > Terrestrial > Deep subsurface > Rock core/Sediment | place: Rifle, Colorado...
AGCCTGATATGGGTTTACCTGACCCTCCCGATCCCGATCTATGGAACGATCTGGGTCTTGTTGCTTGCTTATATCACGAAGTTCATGCCTTATGGCATTCGCGCGGCCTCGGCCTCAATGATTCAGATCAATAAGGAACTTGAGGAAGCCTCTCTGGCAAGCGGCGGCACTTGGTTTCAAACTTTCAGGAAGGTTCTTCTACCCTTGCTTATGCCGGGCTTTGTGGCTGGCTGGATTTACATAAGCATCATCGCATTAAGAGAGCTTTCCACCTCAATTTTGCTCTACTCCTATAGCAGCACCGTTCTTTCCATTATGGCCTTTGACCTGTGGGAAGGGGGTCAATATACTTATGTGTGCGCTCTCGGAGTCTTGATGGTGCTTTTGTTAGTTGCTATGGCTTATGTAGCGCGGCAACTCGGGGCTAAGATAGGAATCGCGGAATAGTTTCGTTATTCGTTGACTCGTTACTCGTTGATTGGGATTCATGGGACGAATAGACTATTAACCAATAACGATTAACGAACCGAGGAGGCGGAATGGCAGAAAAGAACTTCATGGTTAAGATCGAGTCCCTGGAAAAATATTTCGGGGAGGACGTGGAGAGGGTCCACGTCCTGAAGGGCGTCTCCCTGGAGATCCCCGAAGGCTCTCTCTACACCTTTTTAGGGCCCAGCGGCTGCGGCAAGACCACGACCCTCAGATGCGTCGCCGGACTCGAGAGGCCCGAAGGGGGAAGGATCAGCATCGACGGCAAGGCGGTTTTTGCCTCCGGCGAGCGGGTCTATGTCCCGACCAATAAGCGGCCCATTGGAATGGTCTTCCAATCTTATGCCATTTGGCCGCACATGACCGTCTTCGAGAACGTGGCCTATCCGCTGACTATCCAGCGCCGTCCGAAGAGCGAGATCAGGCGGAAGGTGGAGGATGTGCTGAAGATCGTCGGGCTGCACGGCCTGGAAGACCGGCCGGCGCCCAAGCTCTCGGGCGGACAGCAGCAGCGGGTTGCCTTCGCGCGCGCGCTGGTGAACGAGCCCAAGGTCATGCTCCTGGACGAACCCTTGAGCAACCTGGACGCGAAGCTGAGAGTGCAAATGAGGTTTGAGATCAAGGCGCTGCAGCGCAGGGTCAACATCACGACTATTTTTGTCACCCACGACCAATCCGAGGCCCTGGCGATCTCCGACCAGATCGCCGTGATGCATGCCGGAAGGCTTATCGAGGTCGGCACCCCGCACCAGCTCTATTCCCGGCCGAAGAGAAAGTTTACCGCCACCTTTCTGGGTCTCACCAACCTGATCGAGGGAAAAGTGCTCGATCTTGGAGCCGATTCCAGGCCGGGCAAAATCGAAACCGCCAAGGGAGTCCTGTCCTTTATCCCTGCCGCCGGCCTGGCGAAGGGGCAACCGGCGGTGCTCTCTATCCGCCCGGAGCACATCCAGGTGCATAAACAACAGCCGCAGGGGCTGGAGAACGTAGTGGAGGGAACGATCAAGGAAGCGATCTTCATGGGGGATGCCTACCACTGCCAGATTGCCGTCGGCGACTTGTTGTTGGCGGTCCACACCCATCCGTTCCTCAGCATGAATCCGGGAGAGAAGGTTTATCTCCATCTGGATCCGCAGAGCTGCAACGGCCTTCCGGCGGAAGACGTGGAGGGTATGGACGAATCGATGTTGGGAGTATAAAATCGTTAATCGTGTAATCGTTAATAGTTAATCGAGGGATAACAAATTGATTTACGAATAACGAATATACGAATAACAAGTAACGAATTTAGGGAGGAGAAATTCGATGACTGCGTTGGAAGCGAGAAAATTTGCCGAGAAGGAGATCAAGGCCGGGAAGACCCCGAGCTACGACGATCTGAGGGAATGGCTGGAGATCGTTGAGAGCCTGGGCGAGCTCAAGAAGGTGGACGGCGCCGACTGGAACCTGGAGATGGGGACGCTGGCGGAGCTGATCGCGCGCGAGAGCAAGGGTCCGGTCCCGGCCGTGCTCTTCGATAATATCAAGGACTACCCCAAGGGCTACCGCGCCCTCTTCGCCCAGAACGCCTCCTTCAAGAGGATGGCGCTGGACCTGGGCCTGCCCCTCGATCTTTCCGGGCTGGAGCTGGTGCGGGTCTTTCGCCAGAAGCTGGCGGCGCACAAGCCGATCCCGCACAAGGTGGTGAAGAGCGGCCCCGTTCTCGAGAACGTCCTTTCGGGGAAAGATGTCAACCTGCTCAAATTCCCGGTTCCGTTCATGCACGAGCTGGACGGCGGACGCTTCATCGGCACCGCCTGCCTGGTGATCACCAGAGACCCGGACGAGGGATGGGTCAACTTCGGCGCCTACCGCGGGATGGTCCATAACGAGAAGAGCATGGCGCTCTACATCTCTCCCGGAAAGCACGGCTCGATTCAGCGCCGCAAGTGGTTCGAGCAGGGCAAGCGCTGCCCGGTTATCGTCTGCGTCGGCCAGGACCCGGTGCTCTTCATGGTCTCCGGGAACGAGATCGACTACGGCGTCTCGGAGTTCGATTACGCGGGCGGGCTCAAAGGCCGGCCCATTGAGGTCATCGAGGGCAAGGCGACCGGGCTGCCGTTCCCGGCCCACGCGGAGATCGTCATCGAAGGCTTCATGGATCCCAAAGATGTGCAAAAAGAGGGGCCCTTCGGCGAGTGGACGGGCTATTACGCCAGCTCGACCCGGCCTGAGCCGGTCATCCAGGTCGAGAACATCTACCACCGCAACGAGCCGGTCCTCTGCTGCGCCAGGCCCGGAAGGCCGCCCTCGGACTATTCTCTGGCAAAGTGCTTCGTAAAGTCCGCGCTGATCTGGGACCAGGTGGAGCGGGCCGGGGTGCCCGATGTCAAAGGCGTCTGGTGCCACGAGGCCGGCGGCGGGAGACTCCTCAACATCATTTCCATCAAGCAGCGTTATGCGGGCCACGCGCGCCAGGCGATGCTCGTCGCCTCGCAGGTCCACGCCGGCGCCTATCTCGGCCGCTACGTGATCGTGGTGGACGAGGATATCGATCCGACCAGCACCTTCGACGTCCTGTGGGCCCTGGCCACGCGCTCGGATCCGGTCGAGTCGATCGAGATCTTGAGACGCTGCTGGAGCGGCCCGCTCGATCCCAGGATCCAGCCCGGCAAAAAGGGCTTTAACTCCCGCGCGGTCATCGATGCCTGCCGTCCGTTTGAATGGATGAAGGACTTCCCGCCGGTGGCCGAATCCAGCCCGGAGCTGAAGGAGAAGATCAGGGCGAAGTGGAAGAAAGTGATCGAGGGATAAACGCTACCGAAGGGAAAAAAGGGCCTCCGCGAGGCCCTTTTTTTAAATGGGCTGGGCTCCCAAAAAGGCAGGAAGAGGAGGCTTCTCAAGCGGAAAGGGAAAGATCTTCGGGAGGAACACATGGCAAAGATCGTTCTCGTCGATGATGATCCCATATCTCTGAGGATAGCCGCAAAACGGCTCAGCGCCTCGGGCCATGAGGTTCTTACCGCATCGGATGGGAAAACCGGGCTTCAGCTCGTCCGCGCCGAAAAGCCTCAACTGGTGCTGACGGACTTGATGATGCCGGGGATGCACGGCTTTTCGCTCATTCAGGAAATCCGCAATGACTCGTCTTTGAGCCAGACCCAAGTTATCGTGAGTTCGGGCAAGGCCTATCCGGTCGACATCAAAAAGGCCAAGGAGCTGGGAGCGGCCGGCTATCTGACGAAGCCGGTCGATCCCGAAAAACTGCTGGAGGTGGTGCAGTCAGCGCTGAGCGCGTCGGAGCCTGATCTCAAGGTCAAGTTCTGGGGCACGCGGGGCTCCATTCCTACTCCAGGCCAGGCCACGCTGCGCTACGGCGGCAACACCTCCTGCGTCGAGGTCCGCTGTGGAGAGCATATCATCATGCTCGACTGCGGCACCGGCGCGCGTGAGATGGGTCTCGCTTTAAGCCGTGAGTTCAAGGGCCGGCCGCTCGATATTCATCTCTTTGTGAGCCATACCCATTGGGATCATATCCAGGGTTTCCCCTTTTTCGCCCCCGCGTACATACCCGGCAACCGGCTGACGATTTACAGTTTGCGGGGCGCGGACAAGAGCCTGGAGAAGATTTTCACCGGCCAGATGGACGTCACTTATTTTCCGGTCGCGCTTTCGGACTTGATGGCCAAGTTGAATTTCGTGGAGCTGGAAGGCGTGTGCAGCATCGGCAAGGTTAAAGTCTCCCATATCTACCTCAACCATCCCGGGCTGGCGATCGGCTTCCGGATTGAAATGGGGCAGAAATCCGTTGTCTACGTGACGGATCACGAGCAGTATTGCAGGATGCTTGGGGACAACGAGCACAATAGGAATCAAGAGCGCGAAGTGATGGAGTTCGCCCGCGGCGCCGACCTTTATATCCGAGAGGCCCAATATACGGACGAAGAGTATCCCAACAAGAAGGGCTGGGGCCACAGCACGGTGTCCGATGTGCTGGAGTCGGCGCACGAGGCCAACGTCCGGCGACTCGCCCTGTACCACCATGACCCCATGCGCGATGACGAAGCCGTCGACCGGATCGTAGCTGCCTGCCAGGAACAGATGACAAAGCGAGGCATGAAATTTAGTTGTCTTGCGGCGGCGGACAACCTGGAAATAACGCTGTGAGGTTAGGGTAGGTCGGCTCGCTTCGGTCCTCCATGAGTAACAAACTTGGGCCTCTGCTTCTCCAGGCGGGGGTCCTCACCCCCCAGCAACTCCGAGACGGTCTTGAGGTCGCGCGCAACCGGAACGTCTCTCTGCTCGACGTGATCATTGAGGAGAAGCTCGTCCCGGAGGAGTCGCTGGCGGAGACCTTCGCCCAGTGGCTCAAATTGCCGCACGTCAGGCTCGCCAGCGCGACCCCCGAGCCCGAGGCGATCAAGGCCATAGGCGAGGAGCTGGTTCGAAAGCACGTCTGCCTGCCGGTCAAGATCGAAGGCCAGTCGCTCGTCTTGGCGATGGCCAATCCGCTGGACTACGACGCCATCCAGGATATTCAGTTCGCCTCCGGCCTGCGGGTCCGGCCGCTGGTCGGCAGCCGCACGGAAATCCTGGACGCGATAGAGCAGCACTACGCTACCGAAGACCAGATCGAGGAATTCCTCTCCAGCATCTCCGACACGCCCGAGTTCAGCATCCTTGCCGAGGAGAGCGAGGAGGCGGATTTGGAAGGGGCGGGCGCGCGGGGCGCGGCCGAACTCCCGCCGGGCATCAAGATGTGCAATCTCATCATCCGCGACGCGGTCAAAAGCCAGGCGAGCGACGTCCATATCGAGCCGAGGCTGAACAAGGTGCAGGTGCGGCTCCGCGTCGACGGAGTCCTGCGCGATTACATGCAGGTGCCGAAATGGCTTAACGGCCCCGTGGTGTCCCGTCTCAAGATCTTGGCCAATCTTGACATCGCGGAGCGGCGGGTGCCGCAGGACGGGCGGATCAAGGTCCAGTTTGAGGCCCGCCCCTTGGACATCCGGATCTCCACGCTTCCCACTCACTTCGGCGAAAAGGTGGTGATGCGGGTTTTGAGCTCGGCGACTATCTCGACGTTTCAGGGATTGGGATTCTCGGAAGCGGATGGCGCGGTCTTGGAAAGCGCGTTGAAGCAGCCGGAAGGGATGATCCTGGTAACGGGCCCCACCGGCTCCGGCAAGAGCACCACGCTTTACTCGATGATCGCAAAGCGGAAGTCGCCGCAGATCAATATCACGACAGTCGAGGACCCGATCGAGTACCAGCTCCCCGGCATCAATCAGGTGCAGGTGAACATCAAGGCCGGTCTCACCTTCGCGGCCTGTCTGCGCTCGATTTTGCGCCAGGACCCCGATGTCATTTTGGTCGGGGAGATCCGCGACCGGGAAACGGCCGACATCGCAATCCGCTCCGCCATGACGGGCCATCTGGTTCTGACCACGCTGCATACGAACAGCTCGCTGGCCACCATCGGGCGGCTGCTGGAGCTCGGCATCGATCCGTTCCTGCTCACCTCTTCGATCCATCTCATCATGGCCCAGCGGCTGGTGCGCCGTATCTGCCTGGGCTGCAAGGAACCCTACACGCCGCCTGCCGAGATGCTTGGCAGATTGCGCCTGGGCGGCGATGGCATGGTTTTTTATCGCGGCAAGGGTTGCGCGGTTTGCGGCCAGACCGGCTTTTCCGGCCGGGTCGGCGTGGTCGAGGTCGTGCGCATGACCCCGACGCTCAAGGAAATGATCCTGCGCAAGGCGGGGGAGGCCGCGCTCAACAAAACCGCCGCCATGGCCGGGACCCGTTTCCTGCTGGAAGATGCCGTAGAAAAAGTGCGCCAGGGGCTGACCACCGTGGAAGAAGTGCTCCGGGTGATTCAACTGAAAGAGGAGGAGGTCGTCCACTGCCCGAACTGCAGCGCTTTTATCCACTTCGATTTTTCCACCTGTCCCTATTGCCTCTTTCCGCTCAAGCATCTGTGCGCCTCCTGCGGGCAGGAGTTGAGGCTGGAATGGAAAATTTGCCCTTACTGCAACACACGCAGGGCGCCGCAGGCGGTCCCCGAGGGCGCCCGCGAGAAGGGGGCCGCGGACCGGGCCGAAGAGCGGATCGAGTCTAAGCCGGAAAGCCCGGAGACGCCAGGCAAAGCTGCGCTCCAGCCCTTTGCCGCTGCGCCGGAAAAGCCGCGGATCCTGGTAGTGGACGATGACGAGGCCACCAGGAGGGTGATCCAAAAAGCGCTGTTCCACCTTCCTATCGAAGCCGAGGTAGCGACCGCCGCCGACGGGGTCGAGGCGCTGGAAGCGATCGGGAGACAACTGCCGGATCTGGTCATCTCAGACGTGATGATGCCGCGGATGGACGGGTTCACGCTATGCGAGAGATTGCGCCAGGACATCCGCACGGCCTTTCTTCCCATCATGATGCTCACAGCGAATACCGATGAGGCCGACCGGACAAAGGGCTATCTGGTCGGGACGGATGATTACGTGAGCAAGCCCTTCTCGGTTCCCGAGTTGAACGCCCGCGTGATGAGGCTGCTCAGGAGAACCTACGGCCTATAGGCGAGGCGGCTGATCAAACGACTTCCACGAGATCTTGGAGGCAGTCATGGAGGACACACGAACCGCGGTTTTGCTGATCGAAGACGACAAGATTGACCAGAGGGTATTTGAGCGGCTGGTGAGAGGCGAGAATCTTCCTTACGACTACACGATCGTGGAAACCGTGGCCGAGGCGAATGAGATTCTGCAATCCAGGAGCTTTGATGTGGTCATTACCGACTATTTTCTCGGCGACGGCACGGCCTTCGACCTGTTCGATTCGATCAAGGAGACTCCGATCGTTTTCGTGACCAGGGCGGGAGAGCGGGAAACCGCCGTCAAGGCCCTCAAGGCGGGAGCGTATGACTATCTGATTAAGGACCCTGAGCGCGGCTACTTGAAGGTCCTTCCCGGCGTCGTCGAAAACGCCATCAAGCATAAGCGGGCGGAGGAAGAATACAAGAAGGCAAAGGAGGCGGCGGAGCTTGCAGCGAGGGCCAAGGCCGAATTCCTTGCGATCATGAGCCACGAGATAAGGACTCCCATCAACGGCGTCATCGGCATGACCGGCCTGCTGATGCAGACGGAGCTGACCGCCGAGCAGCGCGAGTTCGTCGAAACGATACGCATCAGCGGGGACACTCTGCTGACCGTTATTAACGATATTTTGGATTTTTCCAAGATCGAATCGGGCAAAATGGAGCTGGAAGAGCAGCCGTTCGAGCTAAAGGGCTGTATTGAGGATGCCTTGGACTTGCTCGCGGCCAAGGCGCTGGAGAAGAAAATCGACTTGCTATACATTGTCGATCCTCAAGTGCCGCCGTTCATCATGGGCGACGTCACCCGCCTGCGGCAGATTCTAGTCAATCTCGTCAATAACTCTTTAAAGTTCACGGAAACGGGTGAAATTTGTATCTCCGTGACCCGGACCGCCGCTGACGAATCCTCCCTGGAGCTTCAGTTTGCCGTAAAGGATACCGGGATAGGCATCCCCGCCGGCAGGATCGATGCGCTGTTCAAGCCGTTTTCGCAAGTCGATTCGAGCACCACTCGAAAATACGGCGGAACGGGCCTGGGCCTGGCGATCTGCGCCAGGCTGTCCCAGTTGATGGGCGGGAGGATATGGGTTGAGAGCAGACAGGGTCAGGGCTCCACGTTTTTTTTCACGATCAAAACGGGCGCTGCGGCGACGATCCCAAAGGCGCATTTGAAGGGGAAGATGCCGGAGCTGCACAATAAGCGGGCGCTGATCGTCGATGACAATCCGACGAACCTCCATATCCTCACCTTGCAGTGCCAGCAATGGGGGATGCTGCCGCGGGTGACAACCTCCGGCGGCGAGGCTCTAAGCTGGCTCAGGAGGGGAGACCCCTTCGATATCGCCATCCTGGATATGCAGATGCCGGAAATGGACGGGCTGGAGCTCGGCACCGAAATCCGCAAGCTTCGTTCCAAAGATTCCCTTCCCATGGTGATGTTGACTTCGCTGGGACAGCAGGAAGACATCCTGAAGACGGTGCGCGAGCTGTTCTCCGCCTATGTCTCGAAGCCCGTCAGGCAATCGCAGCTGTGCGACATCCTGCTGGGCGTTTTCTCGCAGTCCAAACAGGCAGCCAGGAGCGTGGAGACGAAGCCGACCCTCGACGCCAAATTGGCCGAGCGCTTGCCCTTGAGGATCCTGGTGGCGGAGGACAATGTCATCAACCAAAAACTGGCGCTGCGGATCCTGCAAAAGATGGGTTATGTCGCCGACGTTGCTGCGAACGGCATCGAGGCGCTGGACGCGTTAAGGAGGCAGATGTACGACGTCATTTTCATGGACGTGCAGATGCCGGAGATGGACGGCTTGGAGGCGGCGGGTCTTATCGTCCAAGAGTGGCTGCCGGAAAAGAGGCCGAAAATCGTTGCCATGACGGCCAATGCCATGCAGGGCGATAGGGAGAGATGCCTGCAGGCAGGAATGGATGACTACATCAGCAAGCCCGTTATGGTCGAAGAGGTGCAGCGGGTATTAGAGCGATGGGGATCCGTCGTGGCAGGCGAAAGAGAAAGCTCCAGCGCCGCGCGGCACTCCCAGGTCATTGATTTGAACATCATTGACGGTTTAAGGGACATGAGCGATAAGGACGAGCCGAGTTTTTTGGCCGAATTGATCGGTTTGTTTCTGGAGCTGTCGCCTAAATTGATCGATGATGTCAAACAATTTGCCGGCAGCGCCGAGGCGTCGAGCCTGACGCAGGCAGCGCACAAGCTGAAGGGGTCGAGTTTTAACTTGGGCGCGCGGCATCTTGCCGACATCTGCCAGAAAATAGAGACCAAAGGAAAGAACGGCGACCTTTCAGGAATAGAGGCGCTTGTTGAGCAATTGGAAAAGGCTTATGAACAGACGAAATCGGAATTGAAGCGGCTTGAGCCGTGAAAGCCGAAGCGCGAATGGCAAGGCAGGAATTCAAATTCGTCGGCCGGAGCGTCCACAGGGTGGACGGGATCGAGAAGGTAACGGGCAAGGCGAAGTTCACCGGGGATCTCAAGATCCCCGGCATGCTCTACGGCAGGATCCTGCGCAGTTCCTATCCGCACGCCGGCATCTCAAGCATCGACAGCTCTCGAGCCGAGGCGCTCCCCGGCGTCGCCGCGGTGCTCACCGCGGCCGATATCGGCGAACTCGACCCTTATTATAACGGCCGCCCGGTCATCGCCATCAAGAAAGTCCGCTACGTGGGCGAGCCGGTGGCGGCGGTGGCGGCCGAGGATCAAGAGAGCGCCGAGGAGGCCCTCTCCCTCATCAACGTACAATACGAAGAGCTTCCCGCGGCCGTGGGGCTGGACGCGGCGCTCGCCAAAGGCGCGCCGTTGATCCATGAGAACCTTAAGGACAACATCTGCGGCCACGAGCATGTCGAAAAGGGGAACATCGAGCAGGGCTTTGCCGAGTCCGACGAGATCTTCGAAGAGACCTTTACTTTTCCCATGGTCTATCACTATGCGATGGAGCCGCACTCCGTCATCGCCGAGTTCAACGACGAGGGGATCGCAGTCTGGTCCTCGGCGCAGCATCCCTTTCAGGTGCGCGGCGACATCGCCAAGCTCTTCGGCCTCCATCCGACCAAGGTAAGGATGGTGATACCGTTTTTGGGCGGCGGCTTCGGCAGCAAGTCCTACACCAAGTTCGAGCCGCTGGTGGTGGCCCTGGCGCGCAAGGCAAGAAGGCCGGTTAGAATTTGCAACTCGGTTACCGAGTCGATGCTGACCGTCCGGCGGCATGGCGCCAGAGTGAGACTCAAGACCGGCGTCAAGAGCGACGGCACTCTCATGGCGCGCGAGGCTGAAATCCATCTCGACACCGGCGGCTACGCGGACAACGGCCCGGCGGTCGCCATTCGCGCCGCGACCAGGGTGCTGGGTCCTTACAGGATTCCACACATTAAGACCGATGCCTACGCGGTCTATACGAATTCCGGCTCGGCCGGATCTTTTCGCGCCATTGGCGCGCCGCAGACGATCTTCGCCTGCGAATCCCAGATGGACATGATCGCCGCGAAGCTCGGCATCGACCCGGCGGATCTGCGGCTCAAGAATTTTCTCAAAAAAGGCGAGGAGCTTCGGCCCAAGCTGCGCGGGATGGACGCGAACCTCGCCTCGAGCTTAAAAAAGCTCGTCTCAGTGAGCGAGTGGAAGAGGCGCTCGAAAAAGAAGGGCGCGGCCATGGGGCTTGGCTGCGGCGCGACCAATGCCGGGGCGACGCCGATCTCGGTGGCGATGGTGCGGCTCCAGCCCGACGGCACGCTCACGGTCTTCGCCGGGAGCACCGAGATGGGGCAGGGGGTACGGACGGTCCTTTCCCAGATCATCGCCGACGAGCTGAGCCTGCCGCTCGAGGCGATCCAGATCGGCGGCGCGGATACCAAGGTCACCCCTTATGACGCCTCGACCGGGTCGAGCCGGTCGACCACGCTCATGGGAACGGCGGTTCTCAGAGCGGCGCGCGATCTCAAGAACCAGCTCCTTAAAATCGGCGCCGAGGCCTTTCGCGCCAAGCCGGGCCAGATCAGCCTTGCCGACGGCGCCATGATCTGCGGCGAGATGAGGCTCACTTTTAAAGAGGCGATACGGCAGCGCTTCGGCGGCTCGGGCGGAGAGCTGATCGGCAACGGCGACGTCGGCCCGGAGATCACCGGCACTTTGCCGGTCTTCTGGGAGATCGGCATGGGCAGCGCGGAGCTGGACGTGGACGAGGACACCGGGGAGGTCACGATCAAGCGCTACGTCTCGGTGGCGGACGTGGGCAAGGCGATTCATCCTGAAGGCTGCGTCGGGCAGGAAGAGGGCGCGGCGATGATGGGCATCGGCCACACCCTGTTCGAGCAGATGGTTTATGAGCCGGGAGGAGAGCTTATCAACTCGAATCTCGTCGACTACCGCGTCCCGGGCTTCAAAGATGTCCCCAAGGAGTTTGAAACGGTTCTGGTCGAGAACGAAGACGGCCCCGGTCCGCACGGCGCCCGCGGCATGGGCGAGGGGGGGTTAGTTTCCGTGGCTCCCGCCATCACCAACGCGCTCGCCCGCGGCTACGGCATCCGCATCAAAGACCTCCCTCTCACCCCGGAGCGGGTGTGGAGAGCGTTGAAAGAGAAGAAGAAATAGAGATGAGGGGCCATGAAGAGGCAGAGCTCAAAGAAACACTATGTCATTTGCCTGAAGAGTAAAGGGTATCGCGCGTCGTTAGAGATCCGTAAGCTTTATGAGGCCATACCCGATGCGGGTGCTGCTAAACACGGGCTCATCCGGGTTATTGATGAGTCCGGAGAAGATTATCTCTACCCAGGAGACTACTTTCTTCCAATAGACGTACCGAAGGCTGCACAGGAAGTGCTCTCGACCGGTACTTAATCAGCGGGTTCCCTCTGTAATCCACCGCGGCAACGCGCCATCACCAACGCCCCTGCCTGCGGCTTCATGCTCGCCGATATGGTCACGCTGCCCTTCTCGGTGAACTTGACGGCGTTGTCGATAAGGTTCTGGAGGATCAGCCTGACCTTGCCGATGTCCATGGTCAGAAGGATATCCTCTTGCGGGCCGTTCCACACCAGGGAGATCGGTTTCTCCAAGGGAAGTTCGTTGGCAAGCCTGAGCTCGTTGAAGAATTCCTTGAGATTCGCCGCGCTCCTTACTACTTTTACGCTTTTCTCTCCTCTAGGGGTCGCATAGAGGATGTTGTTGATCATGGCCAGCTGCTCTTTGACCCGGCCGATCACTTTCAACAGGGCCTTTTCCTGCGCCGCCGTGATCTTTCCCAACATTCCGTCTCTGATCAACCCGGTGTAGCCCATAACCACGTTCAGCGGCGTCCTGAGCTCGTACGACAGGAGATTGAGCAGGGCGTCCTTGGTTCGGTTGGACCGTTCGAGCTGCCGGACCTTCGCCTGCAGTCGGCGCCGGGTTTTCCCTTCGATCTTGAGAAGGTCCGCTGGTTTTCTGGTGTTGCGGGGCATGCTGGTTTTCATGCTCCAAGCAGGCTTCAGTGCTTGAAAAGAATGGTGCGAGGAAGGGGATTTGAACCCCTACGCCATTTCTGGCACTAGCCCCTCAAACTAGCGCGTCTGCCGATTCCGCCATCCTCGCAATTTCTAATTTTGAATTCTTAGTTTTGAATTTTTAATTAAAAATTCAAAATTCACAATTCATAATTATGAATTAAGGGGTCGCTGGTTTAGCTGGCTGCTGGGTCTGAGGCTGCGGGGCGGCCTGAGGCGCCTGCGGCGCCGGAACGGGCACGGGTTGCTCTACCGCTGTTTTGCCCCGATCAAACAGGCTGCTGGAGAGCTTTTTGCCCGAGAAGTAGCCCAGGGTCAGCGACGTGATCATGAAGACGATCGCCATGGCGGTGGTCAGGCGGGTAAGAAAATTTCCCGCGCCGCTGCTGCCGAAGATGGTGGAGCTGGAGCCGCCAAATACCGCTCCCATATCCGCTCCTTTGCCGGTCTGCAGAAGCACGACCAGTATGAGGCCGATGCTTACGATGACGTGAATTACGGTGACAAAAATGATCATGACGATTATGGAACAAAACAGCGAACGATAGCCAGAAAATCCTCGGCCTTGAGACTCGCCCCTCCCACCAGCGCGCCGCTCACCTCCCGTGCCCTGGAAAGCTCGGCCGCGTTATCCGGCCGCACGCTGCCGCCATAAAGAATCCGGCAGCTCGCCGCGATCCGTCTGCCCGCGAGCTCTTTGAGCAGCGAGCGAATCCGCAGGTGCACCTCGCTCGCCTGATCGGCTGTGGCGTTGCGGCCCGTCCCGATGGCCCAGACGGGCTCATAGGCAATCTCAACTTTTTCTATAGCACTTTTCCCCAGCCCCTTCAACGCGGCCCCGAGCTGGCCGGCGATCACCCGCATCGTTTTTCCCGTCCTGCGCTCTTCCCAGGTCTCGCCGACGCACAGAATGGGGCGAAGGCCTGAAAGCAGCGCAGCAGAGAGTTTCTGAGCCACGATTTGGTTGCTCTCGTGAAACAGGCGGCGGCGCTCCGAATGGCCGACGATGACGAAGCTGCAGCCCGCCTCCGCGAGCATCTGCGGGCTGATCTCCCCTGTGAAGGCGCCTTGCGCCTCCCAGTGAACGTCCTGAGCCCCCAGAGCCAGACGGCTTCCCCGGGCTACTTTGCGCACCTCGTGGAGCGCCGTGAAAGGCGGCGCCAGAACGATTTCCACCCCGCGCATCCTTCCTGACCCGTGGCGAATCCGCTGCGCGAGCCGGCGGGCATGGCTCTCGGCGCCGTGCATTTTCCAATTGCCCACGACCAACGGTGGTTTCATTGCTCTTCCTCGAGCGCCTGAATGCCGGGCAATATCTTTCCTTCCAAAAACTCCAGGGTCGCGCCCCCGCCGGTAGAGAGGTGAGTGATCTTGTCGTCGACGCCGGCCTGAGCGACTGCCGCCACCGTGTCCCCGCCGGCGACGATGCTGATGGCGCCGTGCTCGACCAGGGCCTGAGCTACGGATCTCGTGCCCCGGCTGAACTCTTCTTCTTCGAACAGGCCCACGGGGCCGTTCCAAAGCGCCATCCTGGCCTTGCCGATCTCCCGGCAGAAACGGCCGATGGTCTCGGGCCCGATATCCAAACCCATATAGTTTGCCGGGATGTCGGCCCCGGTGGTGATCGGCTTCGCCGTGACTTGTTCCGCGGCTATGTGGTCCACGGGAAGGAGCAAGGGCACTCGCCGGCTCTCCGCCAGGCTGATGATCTCGCGCGCCAGGGGAATTTTTTCCTCTTCGATGAGAGATTTCCCGATGGCGACGCCCCGGGCCTTGAGAAACGTGTAGGCCATCCCGCCGCCGATCAGAAGGGAGTCCACCTTGGGAATGAGGTTCTTCAGCATGCCGATTTTGTCCGAGACCTTGGCCCCGCCCAGGATCGCGACGAACGGGCGATCCGGGTTGGTGAGGACCTTTCCGAGATATTCCAGCTCCCTCTGCAGCAGCAGGCCGGCCCCTTTCGCGCGGAAAAACCTCGCCATGCCCGCGGTCGAGGCGTGCGCCCGGTGAGCGGTGCCGAAGGCGTCGTTAACATAAACGTCGGCCAGGGAAGCGAGCGCTTGCGAGAAAACCGGGTCGTTGGCTTCTTCTTCCTTATGAAACCGGAGGTTCTCGAGCAGGATCACTTTCTGGCCCGGGTCTCGAAGCAACATCTCAACTTGAGGTCCGACGCAGTCCGGGGCAAGCGTGACCGGGCGGGCGAGCGATTTCTCCAGGTGCTCGCGCACCGGCGCCAGGCTCCACTGCGCGTCCGGTTTGCCTCCCGGCCGTCCCAGATGCGAGGCGAGCAGGACTTTCCCCGCTCGCTCGATCACAAAACGCAGCGTCGGCAACGTGCTGTCGATACGATGAGTTTCCGTGATTTTGCCGTCTTTTACCGGGACGTTGAAGTCGGCCCGAACAAAAACCGTTTTGCCGGTCATATCCAGTTGTTCCAGTCCGCGGATCATGGCGGTTGCTCCTCGCGTGCGCCGCGAAATTCCGAGCTGGGTGGCAGCCAAACCATCAGCCCATTTGACTAAATACAAGGGTTATAATACTTTTTCAAATGAACCATTGGACTATTCGATGCCTTCCTTCTCGTTTCTTCAATTGCTGGCGCAGACAGAATTCACGGCCAACCAGCAGCAAGGCATTCTGGAGCTGGTCAAACAGGCGAGCCCGCTGGTCCAGGGGGTTCTCTATCTCCTCGTTTTGTTTTCGGTGGTAAGCTGGGGGATTATTTTCTCCAAATATCGCCAGGTAAAAACGGCTAAAGGAGAATCCGACAGGTTCCTCGACATCTTCTGGCAAAGCCGGAATCTTGCTGCCATACACGATGCCAGCCGGGAGCTGAAGGCCAGTCCGGTGGCGCAGGTCTTCCGCGCCGGCTACGAAGAGCTCTTGCGCGTAACTCGCAGCAAAAAAGAGTCCGGGCAGGGCGAAGGGCTGACCACCGAGCTTGGCGGGGTGGACAACGTGGCGCGGGCGATGAAACGCGCGACCAGCGTGGAGATCACCAAACTGGAACGATCGCTCACTTTTCTGGCGACCACGGCGAGCACCACTCCTTTTATCGGTCTCTTCGGCACGGTGTGGGGGATCATGAACGCCTTCAGGGGCCTAAGCGTCACCCACTCGTCCAGCATCCAGGCGGTCGCTCCCGGCATCGCCGAGGCGTTGATCGCCACCGCCGTGGGTCTGGCCGCGGCCATCCCGGCGCTCATGGCGTACAACCACTTCACCCACAATATCAAGGTGTTGGCGGCCGATATGGACAATTTCTCGCACGAGTTTTTGAACATCGCCGAGCGCCATTTTCTAAAGTGAAAAAAGGCAATAGGCAATAGACAGTAGGCAACAGGCAACGGTTAAAAAATTCCCAATTCCCGGCGCCTCGTGCCTGATACCCCTCGCCCCGGAGGTGATTTATGGCCGTCGATAGTTCTTCCCAGCAAAACGGAACGACCACGATTTCCCAGATTAACGTCACTCCCTTAGTGGATGTGATGCTGGTGCTGCTGGTCATTTTCATGGTGACCGCGCCTATCATCCAGCAGGGTGTCCAGGTGAATCTGCCGCAGGCCAAGGCCGGCGCCATTCCAGGAAAGGAAGAGCAATTGGTGGTGGCGATTACCCGCAACGGAAGGATTTTCTTGAATGACAATCCCATGACGCTGCCGGAGCTGGGCAAAAAGCTGCGGGCCATCAGCAAGATCCGGCGGGACAAGGAGGTCTACCTCCGGGCGGATCAGGATGTCCGCTACGGCATCGTGATCAGGACGATCGCGGAGATCAAGCAGGCGGGGATCGAGAAGCTGGGCATGGTGACGCGTCCCCCGTCGCAAGAGGGGTAATGGCGGATATCCGTTTGACTCCGATGAGGTTGCTCAAGGGGCACTCGCTTCCTCCACTGCAGGAGAGCAGCGAGAGGCTCTGGCGCTGGGTGAGCGTCTCCGGCGCGCTCCATTTTGCGTTTATCGTGACCCTGTTCCTGATGCCCCATATCCCCTCCCGCAGGGGCCCTTCCTACCCGGTCTATACAGTGGACTTGGTGGGCGGCGAAAGGCTGGGCGGCGCCAACCTCGGATCGACAGTGGGACCGCCGCCGCAGGCCAAGAAGGTTGCCGAGAAGGCGAAGAGCGAGCCCCAGCCTCAGGTCAAAGCAGCCAAGAAGGAGAAGGCCAAACCGGCGGAGAAATCCTCCCAGATGCAGGAAACGGTAGCCCTCAAGAAATCCAACAAGGAAACAAAGAAAGAAACCAAAAAGGCAGCCGAGGCGGAGCAGGGCCTGCCGGGCCAGGTACGGGAGAAGTTGATCCAATCGGCCCTGGAGCGGGTCCGGGAGCGAGCCGAGAGCGGGCAAAAGAAACAGAAGGGAGAGGGGATCACCTCGGGCCCCGCCGAGGGTGAGGGCGCCGCCGCTATCGGCGCCGGAGGGAGAGGCGGAGGGATCGTAAAAGGGGTGGAGTTTATCGTCTATTACAATCAGATGCGCCGGTTGATTCGCGAGAAGTGGACGTGGGTGGGAAAAAGGAGCGATCTGGAGGTAAAGGTTGGTTTCAGCATCCGGGAGAACGGGGAGATTGTGGGTCTCAAGATTCTTCAAGGTTCTCGGGATCCGTCTTATGACGATTCCGTGGTTCGCGCGGTGCGAGGAGCCAATCCATTGCCGCCCCCTCCGGAGAGCTACCGGAAGGATTTTATGGACGTGGAGCTGACATTTCGCCCGAAGGATTTGGGTGGTTAGATGATGATTTTCAGAGCGCTGGCGGTTTTTCTGTGCTTTTGGGGATTGTCCTCGCAGCCCCTCTATTCCCAGGTAAAGGGGACCATCGTAAATCCCGCGGAGCGCTATCCGATGGCTATATCGCCCCTGAAAAACCTGGGAACAGGCGAGGATGGGGCGAAGCTATCGGTGGGGATTGCGGATGTTATCATTCGCGACCTGGAACTTTCCGGTTGGTTCCGGATACTGGACCGGTCGGCCTACATAGAGGACCCGCAAAAAACCGGGATCACTCTAGGGGATTTCGATTTCCGGGATTGGTCCGTGATCGGCGCTCAGGCGCTGGTCAAAGGAGGATTTCACCTGCAAGGCGACGAGATCACCGTCGAACTGCGCCTCTTCGATGTGTATCAGGCGAACCAAATGGTCGGAAAAAAATATACCGGAAAGGTCAGAGACTTCCGCCGCATCGCCCATAAATTCGCCGACGAGATCATTTTTCAATTCACCGGCGTGCCCGGCGTCTTCAATACCAGGATCGCCTATGTCTCCACTGCCGGCGGCCGGTTCAAACAGGTTTATGTCTCGCACCTGGATGGAACCGAAAGGGTCCAGGTCACCAAGGATCCGACGATCAACCTCTTTCCCTCCTGGAGCCCGGACGGCCAATCGATATTCTACTCGACCTACGGCTACCTGGAGCGCGCGCCGGGACTGTATCGTTTCAATCTCTTCACCGGCAGAGATGCGCGGTTCTTGACCGGCGGCGGCCTGAATCTCGGGGGGAAATGGTCTCCGGATGGAAAATTCGTCGCCATACCGCTGGAACGACAGGGCAACGTCAACATCTTTCTGCTGGATCCCGCGGGGAAGATCGTGCGCCGCGTAACCGATGATGCGGCCATCGATGTCTCCCCGACCTGGTCGCCGGAAGGGGATCGTCTGGCTTTCATTTCCAACCGCAGCGGGAGCCCGCAGATTTATATTCTGGAGCTCGCCGGCGGCAAGGCGCGGCGCCTGACTTACTCGGGGGGATACAATACTTCTCCCAGTTGGTCTCCCAGCGGCGACAAGATAGCCTACACGGGCAGGGTGAACGGCCGTTTTCAGATCTTTACGATTCCGGTCCAAGGGGGCGATCCGCAGCAGCTCACTTCCAGTGCCGGCGACAACGAGGATGCCTCGTGGTCGCCGGACGGCAGGTTCCTGGCATTTGCTTCCAGCAGGCAGGGGCGATACCATATTTATGTCATGCAGGCGGGCGGAGAAAATCAGCAAAGATTGACAGGTTCGGGAGGAGATGATACAAATCCTTCCTGGTCGCCCCGTTTCGAATAGACCCCTTTGGCCTAACCCCATGGAGAATAAAGAAAGGAGAGAAAGATGGTTGATCGACTGAGTGCGTCGCTGTATGGGATGATGTTTTTCGCCTTTCTTGCGTTGACCGGGTGTCCCACGCCCGCTACGACCAAGCCCGAAGCCCCCTCTGCGGTCCGGCCTTCCGCGGCGCAGAAAGCTCCCGCGAGTCGCCCGGCGCCTCCCCCGTCTTCGAGTCTGGGAGCCGCGCAACGTGGCACTGCCCCGGCCGGTGGTCCCTTGAAAGATATCCATTTTGATTTCGACAAGTATGACCTTCGAGCTGATGCTCGGGATGTCCTTAAGGCCAACGCCGGTTGGCTGAAGGCGAACGGCTCGGCTCGGGTCGAAATCGAAGGGCACTGCGACGAGAGAGGGACCAACGAGTACAATTTGGCGCTCGGGGCCAAACGGGCTCAGGCGGCAAGGGACTACCTGGTCACCCTCGGGATTGCCAAGGGCAGGCTCTCGACTATCAGTTACGGCGAAGAGTTGCCGGTTTGCAAGGAGCAAAACGAGGGTTGCTGGCAGAAAAACCGTCGGGCGCGCTCCGTGGTGGTCTCTGCCCGGCCGGCCTCGTAAGATTAGAATTTGAGAATGCGGAATTCCGTATCCGGCATTCTGAATTCTGGCTCCCGGCTCCTGGATTCTTCCTCCTAAAACCATGAAGGGTGTTTCATCTTTGCTCCTCATGCTGGTGGGGAGCGTTTTTTCCGCCTGTGCTACCCCTCAGCAGATCGACCTCATCGAGCGGGAGCAGCGACGTCTGCGCACCGAGACTACCAGCGCCCTGGAGGATTTCGACAATATCCGATCCACCCTGGCGGATACCCGCGCCAACGTCCAGCAGATGCAGCGGGATCTGGGCGCGCTGAAAGAAAAGGTCGAGGAGGTCCGCCATCAGCTGGACCGCCAGATCGGCCAGTCGACGCGCGAGGGCGGTCAGAGGATCAAGGAGCTCGAGGCGCGGGTCGCCAAGCTCGGCGAGGACTTTAAAACGCAGGGGGCGGCGTTGAAGGCGCGCGAGGAGGAGCTGAAAGCTCTCCTCGACGCGGCCAAGGCGGCGCCGGGAAGCCCAGAGTCGCGCCCTTCAGGAGAAGGCGCCGGTCCGAGCGATGTTGCCAAGGAGACGGCGCCGGCGGAGTCGGAGGCGGTAAAGAAGGATTACGAAGAGGCCTGGAGGCTGGTGGAGGGGAAGGACTACAAGACGGCAATCGTCCGTTTCAAGGCATTTCTCAAAAAGCATCCCCAGAGCGAATACGCGGACAACGCCCAATACTGGATCGGAGAGAGTCATTACGCCTTGAGAGAATTCGACCAGGCTATTCTGGAATTTGATGTGGTTCGGCGTCGATATCCGAAGGGAGACAAGGTCCCCGCGGCTCTTCTGAAGCAGGGTTTCGCCTTTGCGGAGCTCGGCGACAAGGTGGACGCCCGTTTGATCCTGCAGGAACTCGTCGATCGATATCCCCAGGCGCCGGAAGCGGGCAAGGCCAAGCAGAAGCTGAAGGCGCTGGAATCGTGACCCCTGCGCCGACTCCTGAAAAACCACCCTTGAGTTTTTAACCACTTTGCGCCGGCCATCAGCAGCCGACCGTCGGCCGTCAGCGGGCGCACAGAGGCTGAAGGCCGAGTGCTGAGAGCTCCTGCAAGAACCATGGAGATCTTTCGCCATATAGAGGATAGGAATTTATCCATCTCCAGGCCGGTCCTGACGCTGGGGAATTTCGACGGCATCCATTTGGGGCACCAGGCGCTGCTGCAACACGTGGTCGAGGACGCGAAGGCCTTGGGCGGCCACTCGGTAGTCTTGACCTTCGAGCCGCACCCGCTTCAACTCTTGGCGCCCGAGCGAGCGCCCAGGCTGATCCTGACCCATAAGGACAAGATGATTCTACTTCAGTCCTTCGGAGTAGACGCGGTGGTCATTCAGGCTTTCAACGCTGCCTTTGCCAAAGTGGAGGCCGAGGAGTTTATGCAGCGTCATCTGGTTGGGCGCTTGGGCGTGCGCAAGATGTGGGTCGGGAGAGACTTGAGGTTTGGCAAGGGACGAAAGGGCCGGGTGGAAGATCTCATCCGATGGGGCGGACGAAGCGGCTTTGAAGTCGGGATCGTCGAGCCGGTCGAATTGGGCGGCGTGCGCGTCAGCAGCAGCCGCATCCGCAGCCTGATCGAACGGGGCGACGTGCGTCAAGCCGAGCGCTTTCTCGGTCGCCTCCATTTCGTGACCGGCCGCGTGGCGCGCGGGCATCAAAGAGGGCGGCAGCTTGGTTTCCCGACCGCCAACATCGCGCCGCGGACGGAGGTCCTTCCCCGGGACGGCATCTATGCCACTTTCTTGGAGGCGGACGATCGCCTGTGGCCGAGCGTTACCAACATCGGGGTGAACCCGACCTTTGGGGAAGGGCCCAGGACCGTCGAGAGTTATGTCTTCGATTTTGCGGACGACCTCTACGGCCGGACGGTGAAATTGTTTTTTGTTCAGCGGCTTCGGGAGGAAAAAAAGTTTTCTTCTGCGGAGACTTTGGTGGAGCAGATGAGAGAGGATGTCCGGCGCGCCCAGGAGGTCTTGAGCCAAACCCCGAAGCCGGAGAAGGCGGGGCTGGCGCGATAACACGAAAAGCAACGTCCCCTTTTATGCGCCTTGCCATCAGCGACCGGAATCACGTCGGCCTGCGCCTGGATCTTTTTCTTACGCGCGGCCTGCCTCATGCCTCCCGGACCGGGGAGTGGAGCCGGTCTGGAATCCAGAGGATGATCGCCGAGGGTCAGGTCACGGTCAACGGAGAGAAGGCCAAGCCCAGCGCGCGTCTCAAGCTCCATGACCGCGTCGAGGTCCGTTGGCAGCCTGCGCGGGAGACCTCGCTGGCGCCGGAGGCGCTGCCCCTGGATATCCTTTACGAAGACGACGATTGTATCGTCCTCAATAAGGCGGCCGGGATGGTGGTCCATCCGGCCGCGGGGAGGCGAACCGGGACGTTGGTGAACGCCCTGCTTTCGCGCTGCCCCAATCTCCGGGGCATCGGGGGAGAGCGCCGTCCCGGGATTGTCCATCGATTGGATAAGGACACGTCCGGCGTCATGGTGGTGGCAAAGCACGAGCAGGCTTTTCACCACATCGCCCTGCAGTTTAAGCAAAGACGGGTTTTCAAGGAGTATCTCGCTCTCGTCCTGGGGTTGGTCCGCCCGGAGAAAGGAATGATCAATCGTCCCATCGGGCGTCACCGGAGCGACCGCAAGAGGATGTCCAGCCGCTATTCTCTGCCCCGGCGGCGAGAAGCCCTGACGGAATGGCAGGTGGAAGAATCTTTCCCGCTGGACGCTGTCGGGGAGCGCGGCCGTTGGCTTACCTTGCTGCGCCTGAGGCCGCACAGCGGACGCACCCATCAGATCCGCGTCCACCTGGCGGATCAGGGATTTCCCGTCATCGGGGATCGGTTATACGGCCACGGGCCGACGGCGCGCAGCTTGAAGCCGCCGCTGCCGGCGGGGCTCGCGGATTTTCCCCGTCAGGCTCTTCATGCGGCGCGACTCAGTTTCGCCCATCCCCGCACGAACGCGGCGATGCAATTCAGCGCACCGATGCCGGCGGACATGCAGGGCCTGTTACGCGTCCTGAGAGAGCGGCGCTCCGCCGGGGAGTGGAAAAAGGTAGGGAAGGGGGGTTGACAAGGAGCTCGGATTTTCTTATCATGCATCATCTTCTGTTTTCTGATTCAACGATACTCTTTGAAGCGAACCCCACACTAAGGTTATCATTCACTGTATCCTTACCGAAACCTTTGATTTGGATTTCGAACATAAGATTCACTCCTGTGTCAGAATCCTTGTCGTCTTGAGATGCTGCGTCGGTAAGTAAGACCTCCTGTCGGAGTGCCAGGGCAGTTTGCGCTTTGGGGATGACCTTGCCTCGGGAAGGCAGGATCAGGGGAGGCGGCGTAACGGAGTGCGCTGGGGTTTACGTGCAGTATAGAGAAGATTCACTTTTCGGCGTGAAAGGAGAAATATAATTATGGTACGTGGCAGGACTCGAACCGAGGCGGAGGCCGTGGAAGAGAACGGGCTGAATCTCAAGGCGCTCAAGGAGAAAAAGATCAGCGACCTGGCGCTGATCGGCAAGAACTTCAACATCGAAGGCGCCGCCAACATGCGCAAGCAGGAGCTGATCTTCGCCATCCTGCAGGCCCAGACCGAGCAGAACGGTTTTATCTACGGAGAGGGAGTGCTGGAGACGCTTCCCGACGGCTTCGGCTTCCTGAGAGCCCCGGACTATAACTATCTCCCCGGCCCTGACGACATTTATGTCTCGCCGAGCCAGATCCGCCGCTTCAATCTTCGCACCGGCGATATCATTTCCGGACATATCCGGCCACCCAAAGAGGGAGAGCGCTACTTCGCCCTGCTCAAGGTGGAATCGATCAACTACGAAGACCCCGAGAGGGCAAGGGATAAGATCCTCTTTGATAACCTGACACCCCTCTATCCCAACCAACGCTTCAAGCTGGAATATCAGCCGGACGAATATACCACGCGCGTAGTGGATCTCCTGACCCCGATCGGCAAGGGCCAGAGGGGTTTGATCGTGGCCGCGCCCCGCACCGGCAAGACCATGATGCTGCAGAACGTCGCCAAGGCCATCGCCCACAATCACGAAGAAGTGATCCTGATCGTTCTGCTGATCGACGAGCGTCCGGAAGAGGTGACCGACATGCAGCGCTCGGTGGACGGCGAGGTCGTAAGCTCGACCTTTGATGAGCCCGCCACGCGCCACGTCCAGGTCGCCGAGATGGTGATTGAAAAGGCCAAGCGGCTGGTGGAACACGGCAAAGACGTGGTCATCCTGCTCGACAGCATTACGCGCCTGGCCCGGGCCTACAATACGGTGGTGCCCCCCAGCGGCAAGATCCTGTCCGGCGGGGTGGACTCAAACGCCCTGCACAAGCCGAAGAAGTTCTTCGGCGCCGCGCGCAACATCGAAGACGGCGGAAGCCTCACCATCATTGCCACGGCCTTGATCGACACCGGCAGCCGCATGGATGAAGTGATCTTCGAAGAGTTCAAGGGCACCGGCAACATGGAGATCCATCTGGACCGGCGCCTGATGGATAAGCGGGTGTTCCCGGCGATCGACATCAATAAATCTGGAACCAGGAAGGAAGAGTTGTTAATCGCCAAGGAGGATCTCAACCGGATCTGGATACTGCGCAAAGTCTTATCGCAGTTGAGCGTCGTGGAGTCGATGGAGTTTTTATTGGACAAGATTCGTGGGACCAAGGACAATAGAGAATTCCTCGAATCTATGAACCAATGACCCCTCCGGTCTCACTTCGGCCGGCTTGCGCCGGTTACGGATCTTTGTTAAAAATCCAAGATTGTTAGGTCATTTCGATGAATCTCCCCGGATGACCGCTAGGGATCGGGGATGCCGGAAAATGCGAGGTTTCCGGGGCGTTATTTCACACCCTTTCTGATTCCCTCCGTGGTGCCCTCAGCGGGTGCGGAGGGAAGATGAGGAAAGGGGAGGACACAACCAAAGGAGAATAGTCTATGGCAGAGATATCTATGAAACAGCTATTGGAGGCCGGGGTCCACTTCGGCCACCAAACCAGTCGCTGGAACCCCAAGATGAAGCCCTATATTTTCGGGGCTCGCAACGGCATCCACATCATCGACTTGCAGCAGACCGTCACGATGTTCAAGGGGGTCGCCGGGTTCGTTCGCGACCTGGCCGCCGGCGGCGGGAATATCCTCCTCGTGGGCACAAAAAAGCAGGCCCAGGATGCGATTAGGGAAGAGTCGGAGCGGTGCGGGATGTTCCATGTCCACAACCGCTGGCTGGGCGGGACCCTGACGAACTTTTCGACCATCCGCCAGAGCATCGAGCGACTGAGGAGGCTTGAGGAAATGGAGAACGACCCTAAGATCGTCGAGGCCCTGACGAAGAAAGAGATGCTGGGTCTCAGACGGGAAAAAGAAAAGCTCGAGCAGTCCTTGGGGGGAATCAAGGGTATGAAGAAGCTTCCCGACGCCATTTTTGTCATCGACCCCAATCAGGAAGAGATCGCGGTCAAGGAGGCGAGAAAGCTGGGCATCCCGGTGGTGGCCGTGATCGATACCAATTGCGACCCGGATATGGTGGATCACAAGGTTCCGGGAAACGACGATGCCATTCGGGCGATCAGGCTGTTTTGCGCCGCCGTAGCGGACGCGGTGATCGAAGGGAAAGCGCTCTACGAGCAGTCCTTGGTAAAAGGCAAGGAGGATGACAAGGCGGCGGAGCCGGTGGCGGCTGCGGACGGCGGTGTCGCGGCAAGTTCGGCGGCGGGGGGGACATAGATTCGATGGAAGTCAACGCTACTTCAGTTAAGGATCTGCGGGAAAAAACCGGGGCCGGGGTCATGGATTGCAAAAAAGCCCTGGCCGAGTGCGGGGGAGACCTGGAGAAGGCGGTCGACCTGTTGCGGCGCAAGGGTCTGGCGGCGGCCGCCAAGAAGATGGGGCGGGTGGCCGGGGAGGGCCTGGTCGGGGCTTACATCCATGCCGGGGGAAAAATCGGCGTCCTGGTTGAGGTCAACTGCGAAACGGACTTCGTGGCGCGCACAGCGGAATTTCAAAGCCTGCTCAAGGATATCGCGATGCAGATTGCGGCTGCCAATCCCCGTTACCTTCGGCCCGAGGATGTCTCGGCGGAAGAGCTGGAGAGGGAGCGCGAGATCTACCGGCGCCAGGCGGCGGATTCGGGGAAACCGGAGAAGGTGGTCGAAAAGATCGTGCAGGGTAAGATGGAGCGGTTTTACGCGGAGGTCTGTCTGCTCGAGCAGCCGTTCATTAAGGATCCTGACCGTAAGGTAGGGGATCTGGTGCGGGATACCGTGGCGCGGCTGAAAGAAAACATTCAGGTGCGTCGTTTTGTCCGCTACCACCTGGGCGAGGGCATGGAGAGGCAATGAAACAATGCAAGATGACGTGGATGGACGGGGTTGCATGGGTGATGGGAAGCTGAAATACAAACGGGTAATCCTGAAGGTCAGCGGTGAGGTTCTCGCCGGCGCGCAGAAATACGGCATTGACAGCAAGGTGGTGCGCGCGTTCGCGGAGGAAATCAAAGAGGTCAAAGAGATGGGCTGTCAGATGGCCCTGGTCATCGGAGGGGGAAACATCCTGCGCGGCGCAGAGGCCAGCGAGGGCGGGATGGAGCGGGCCACGGCCGACACCATGGGCATGCTGGCCACGGTTATCAACAGCCTGGCGCTGCAGGACGCCCTCGAGAAGATCGGCGTCTCGACGCGGGTTATGTCGGCGATCGAAATGCGTCAAGTGGCGGAGCCCTATATCCGGCGCCGGGCGACGCGGCACCTGGAGAAAGACCGGGTGGTCATCTTTGCCGGAGGAACCGGCAATCCCTATTTCACGACCGACACCACGGCCAGTCTCCGCGCGATGGAAGTCGGCGCCGATGTGATTCTCAAGGCGACCAAGGTGGACGGGGTCTACGACGCGGATCCGATGAAGCACGAGAGCGCCAGGAGGTACGGAGAGATGACCTACATCCAGGTCCTCAACCAGGAGCTCAAGGTCATGGATTCGACGGCGATCTCTCTCTGCATGGACAACCGGCTGCCTATCGTCGTTTTCAACATCATGGAGCGGGGCAATATCAGGAGAGTGGTCTGCGGCGAGCGGATCGGGACGCTGGTGAGCACAGGCAAGAGATGAACGAGGGCTTTTTTACCGAGCTTCAGAAGGAGATGGAAAGGTCCGTGGCGGTGTTTCGCAAGGATCTCGCGAAGCTGCGCACGGGAAGGGCCTCGACCGCGCTGCTGGAGGGAGTCCTGGTCGATTACTACGGCACCCAGACTCCGCTCAACCAGCTGGCGACCCTGGGGGCTCCGGAGCCGCGCCTGCTGGTGATCCAGCCCTACGACAAGGGCGCCATGGGCAACATCGAGAAGGCGATTCTCAAGACTGACCTCGGACTGACTCCCAACAATGACGGGAAGGTGATCCGCATTCCCATTCCCGTGCTGACGGAGGAGCGCAGGAAAGAGCTGGTCAAGCACGTAAAAAGAATAGCGGAAGAATTTCGGGTGTCCGCCCGCAACCACCGTCGCCTCGCGATCGAAAAGCTCAAAGAGATGCTCAAGAACAAACAGATCACCGAAGACGACCTCAAGCACAGTCAGGACCGCGTCCAGAAGATCACGGACGAATTTATCGGCAGGATCGACAAGGTCCTGAAGAGCAAAGAAGACGAGATCATGGAGGTCTGAGGCCTGCGTCGTTTTCTCCCCAGCTGGTTTCAATCCAGAATGAACCTCAAGGGCCTAGCCAAGAACCGACTGCCCGGCCATGTGGCCATAATCATGGATGGCAACGGGCGTTGGGCGCGATTGAGGGGTAAGGGTCGTATCGAGGGGCACCGCCGGGGTCGGGCCTCGGTGCGCACGGTCGTGGAGATGAGCCGCAGGCTGGGGATTCCCTATCTGTCTCTCTACGCGTTTTCCACGGAAAATTGGCTGAGACCCAAAGAGGAAGTGCACGCGCTCATGGACCTGCTCGAGCACTATCTGGCCGTCGAACAGCCCAAGATGATGCGGCACGGAATCCGCCTGCTGGCCATCGGCGACAAGAGCCGTCTGCCGGATGCCGTGCTGCGGACCCTGGAGCACGCCGTGCGCGCGACCCAGCACAATACCGGGATGACCGTTGTTCTGGCCCTCAGCTACAGCGGGCGAGACGATATCGCGAGGATGGTTCAGAGCATAGCGTGCAAGGTGCGGGACGGCGCCTGCGCCGTGGAGGATATCAACGAAGAAATGATCTCCGGGCACATGGAAACGAAGTCCATTCCGGACCCGGATCTGCTGATACGCACCAGCGGGGAGATGCGCATCAGCAATTTTTTTCTCTGGCAGATCCCCTACACCGAGCTCTATATTACCTCTACCCTGTGGCCGGATTTTCGTGAGGCGGAATATCTCGAGGCGCTTTTGGAGTTTCAGCGCCGCCGCAGGAGATTCGGCCGCACGGACGAGCAGATCGGAGAGCCTCTCCGCTCCGTGGGCAGGAGCCAGTGAACGCCCAGCTCCGATCCAGGGTGATTACCGCCGCGTTGGGCATCCCCCTTTTGATCGGGATCATCGGTTGGGGCGGCGCGGGGCTTTTCTCGCTGCTGGTTTTTCTGCTTACCGCGATTGCCCTGGGGGAGTATTTTTTCCTCGTCTTTCGGGATCTCAAGAAGGAGCGGATCCTGGGAATCGTCCTGGGGATACTGCTCTCCCTCGGGATCGTGATTCCGGGTTATCCCGCTCCCGGGCTGTCCTTGAGCCTGGTGGTTCTCTTAGGCTTCTCTGCTTACCTGTTTTCGGGCGGCGACCTGGAAAAGGGATACCGGCACCTGGGCTGGACCCTCGTGGGAGTGCTATACCTCGGCTACCTGTTTCCTCACGTGGCTCTGCTCTATCAGCTCCGCGAAGGCAGGGCATGGCTCTTTTTCCTTCTCCTGGTGATCATGACCGGGGACACGGCGGGCTATTTTGCGGGTCGTCGCTGGGGCAAGACCAAGCTCTATCCTGAAGTGAGCCCGGGTAAAACGGTCGAGGGCGCGGTCGCATCGCTCGGGGCCAGCGTGCTGGCGGGAGTGATCGGGGGGGGGTTCTTGCTGCCGGCGGTCTCTCGGGCGGAGATCCTGCTGCTGTCGCTTCTGCTGAGCGCGCTCGGCCAGGCGGGGGATCTCTTCGAGTCATGGATCAAACGGGTTTTTTCCGTCAAGGATTCCGGCTCTCTGCTTCCCGGTCATGGAGGGTTGCTGGATCGGACGGATAGTCTTATATTTCCCGTCGTGTTTACCGCTTACTATGTGAGGTTTCTGCATCCATGAAGTCGATCGTCGTGCTCGGCTCCACGGGCTCCATCGGGGTGAGCACCCTCGATCTGGCGCGGCGCTTCCCGCAGGAGTTCAAGGTCCGAGGTTTGGTGGCCGGCCGCAATCTCAAGCTGCTGGCCGCCCAGGTCAAAGAGTTCGATCCGGAATGGATCAGTATCCGGGAAGAGGAGGGGGTTGCCCCGCTGCGGAAATTGCTCGGCGCTCGCAGGACCGAGATTTTATGGGGCGAGCAGGGCGCCGTTTCTATAGCGGCGGCGAACGGAGTCGACGTCGTCGTGGCGGCGATAGTCGGGGGCGCGGGCTTGGTGCCGACCCTGGAGGCGGTGCGCGCGGGCAAGGAGGTGGCTCTGGCCAACAAGGAGGCCCTGGTGATGGCCGGAGAGATCTTTGTCCGCGAGACGAAAAGAACCGGCGTCCGGCTACTCCCGGTGGACAGCGAACACAGCGCTGTCTTTCAATGCCTGCAGGGGAACCACCGCGAAGAGGTGGAGCGGCTGATCCTCACCGCCTCCGGCGGGCCTTTCCTGCGCGTCCCGCTCAAGGACTTGGATCGAGTCACGGTGAAGCAGGCGCTGCGGCACCCGAACTGGAAGATGGGGCCGAAGATCACCGTGGATTCGGCGACGATGATGAACAAAGGACTGGAAGTGGTGGAGGCTCACTGGTTGTTCGATATGACGCCGTCGCAGGTAGAGGTGGTCATCCATCCCCAGAGCATCGTCCATTCTATGGTGCGCTACCAGGACGGATCCGTCATTGCGCAGCTGGGAATTCCGGACATGCGCATACCCATCGCGTACGCTCTGTCCTATCCCCATCGGCTGAAGGTGAACTGCCGGCCGCTGGAATTGACCCGTTTGCGGGGGCTCACTTTTCTCCCCGTGGAAAAGAAGAGATACCCGGCCTTGGATCTGGCCTACCAGGCGCTGGCGGCGGGCGGGAGCATGCCCGCGGTTCTCAACGCGGCGAACGAAGTGGCCGTCGCGGCGTTCCTGGAGCGCCGCATCGGCTTTCGGGCGATCCATCGGATCATCGCAAAGACGATGGCCGCCCACGCCACCCGGCACCCGAGCGAGGTGCGGGAGATCCTGGAGTTGGACGGCTGGGCGCGGGGCAAGGCGAGGCAGCTTATAGGTTAGAAATCGTATACTCGTTGAATCGCGTACTCGTTATTCGATGAAACGAGTCAACGAGTAACCAGTAACGAATAACGAGGATGTAGGAGAAAAAAAGATGGTCAATGTTGTTTATGCGGTCCTGGCAGCCCTCATAGGTTTGGGGATTCTGATCGTTATCCACGAGTTCGGACACTTCCTCCTGGCAAAAAAGACCGGCGTCGGCGTCCTCACCTTTTCCATCGGTTTTGGCCCGAAACTGCTGAGCAGAAAGGTCGGGGAGACCGAATATGCCTTGAGCGCGTTTCCCTTGGGGGGTTATGTCAAGATGGTAGGGGAAGACCCCGAGGAGGAGGTGCAGACAAGCGATGTCGCGCGCTCCTTTTCCCATCAAGGGCTGGTCAAGCGCGCGGCTATCGTCGCGGCCGGTCCGGTATTCAACCTGCTTCTCGCCGTCGTAGTCTTTATCTGGATCTTCGTGGCCTACGGTGTGCCGGTGCTGACAACGCGCGTAGGCGGGGTCGAACCCAACTCTCCGGCGGCGCGGGCAGGGGTACAGAAGGGGGACCGCATCGCGGCTGTGGACGGTCAGGAAGTGAAAAAATGGGAGGAGCTCTCCGGCAAGATCAAGGGAAGCGAAGGCCGGACTTTGCAAGTTCGCGTTGAGAGAGAGAATCGGCAAATCGAGCTCGCGATTCAACCGGTACAGAGGGAGGGAAGGAACGTCTTCGGAGAAAAGCAGGAGACCTGGGCCATCGGTATCGCCAGCGAGGTCGCCATCGAGAAAAGCGACCCTGTCCTGGCGGTGGGGCAGGCCTTTTACAAGACCGGAGAATATTCGGTTCTGACTTTGGTTGCTCTTTTCAAGATGGTCAAGGGCGAGGTCTCGCCCAAGAATCTCGGCGGGCCTATCCTGATCGCGCAAATGGCGGGACAGCAGGCGCGCGAAGGGCTGGGAAGCTTTTTCTTTTTTGTCGCCGTATTGAGCGTCAACCTCGGGGTGTTGAATCTCCTGCCCATACCCGTGCTCGACGGCGGACACCTGCTCTTTTTCGCTCTGGAATGGATTTTGGGGCGCCCCATCAAGCTCAGGCACCGGGAGCGCGCCCAGCAGGTCGGGGTTTTTGTCCTGATCCTTATTATGATCTACGCCTTCTACAATGACATCGCCAGGTTCTTTGAAGGATAGCACAAGGGTCAATTATGAATTTTGAATTTTTGATTCCCAATTGACAAAACATCAATTCAAAATTCAAAACTAAAAATTAAAAATTGATGAGAGTTTTGGGTGTCGACACCGCCACGGCCACGGCGAGCGTGGCTCTGGTTGAGGATGGCAGGCTAATCTCCGAAGAGATACGCTCCTCCATGCACCGGCGTGGTCCGGGGAACCGGGGCAATCACGCCGAAATCCTTCTGCCCGCGATCGAGACGGTTCTAAGCAGGGCAGGCGTGTCGTTGCCGGCCATATCCGCGTTCGCAGTTTCCATAGGTCCCGGTTCCTTTACCGGACTCAGAATCGGGCTGAGCACGGTGAAGGGGCTGGTTTACGGATCGGAGATCCCCGTTGTCGGCATCCCGACTCTGGAGGCGATCGCAAGGAAGGTGACCGGTTGGGACGGGCTGATCTGTCCGTTGCTGGATGCGCGGAAAAAAGAGGTCTACACCGCCCTGTTCCGGCAGAGAACCGGCGCCCTGGAGCGGCTGGCGGAGGATCACGTCTCTTCCGCCGAGGCGATCATCGAGCGCGTAGCGGCTTTGGACGGCGGCGAGCCTTGCCTTTTTATCGGCGACGGGA
>Ga0209108_10000209_pt1 | contig 31324 bp, 22 predicted proteins | sample Rifsed10ft1_FD_184003 | JGI IMG/M metagenome (GOLD analysis project Ga0209108, IMG submission 184003) | Soil microbial communities from Rifle, Colorado, USA - sediment 10ft 1 (version 2) | ecosystem: Environmental > Terrestrial > Deep subsurface > Rock core/Sediment | place: Rifle, Colorado...
CGTGACTCCATGAGTGAACGCGTCTCCGCGTCGAGCGTCTCGCCGGGCGAGCGCAGCACCTCGCCGACGACGGGCGGCGCGTCATGACACGGACACGACACCGACGGCACGGAGCCGCAGCGCTGCAGGCCCGGTTCGCGGGTCGAGGTCGGGTTGCGAGTGAAGCCGGAGCCGGCCATGACGGCGGCGGCCGCGCTGTCCGCTTCGCGCTCCAGGGGATCGCCGGGCTGGCTGACCTCCAGCTTGGGCATGAACGCGCCGCCGGCAGCGCAGCGCGGACAGCCGCCGCCGCAGGCGCAGGCGCCGCCTTCGACGTGCTCCGCGAGGCTATTCGAAGGGAGGGCCTGGCGCTGCAACAATGTCGGCGCACGACCAAGGTGAACTGCGCTCGTTCGCCGGACAGCCTGGTACGCTGGCTGAGGGATCGCGGCGCTACTCACCGATACACCAACTACGTCTTCGTTCCTTCTGCCTGTTCGGATACCGGCTCAAAGGCCAGGCTGCCAATGCTCGATGACCCAGCCGGAAGCCGCCCGGCGGAACGTGAGAACATGCTCCTTCCCTTCCGGCCCCAGCAGAGCCTGGACGGTCTCTTGCCCAGGTTGCAGCGCGCGGCCGTCGACGACACGAAACCGCCACATCCGCCACTGCGCCGCGAGCTTGCGGAGCGTCGCAGCCTCTAGCCCCCCGGACAGTGTGGCGAGCCATTCGGCCACGCTCTCTTCGACGAGCCGGCGCATCTCCTCTAGGTCGGCCGATTCCAGCGCATCGAGAAACGACTGCCAGGTCGCCTGCAGGTCGATGTCGTTGTCCGAGCCAGGCAAGAGTCAACCTACTTCACGAATGCGCTCGACCGCGCCTTGGACATTCGGGATGCGTCCAACCCAACTCCGGTGTGGCTGTACGACATCAGGTTCGTCACCTCAGCGGGATGCGATCCGTCATCGAGCAGAACGTGGCCCAACTCGTGGGCGAGGGGCTTGCCGGCGACGAAGGGACTATCGCCGTTCTTTATCACCACGCTCGCGGGCACGGTCGGAAAGCCGCTCGGCCAGAAGGCCTCGCCGTGGCTACCGGCGCTCAGAGCCTTAACGAGGTAGACAGTGATGGTGCCCACGCTCCGGTTGCGAGCCGTGAGCGCCGTCTCTTCGGCCGTCGGGGTGCCCACCGAGGAGTACTCATCCAGAGTAAGGTCGCTGCCGATCAACGCTTCGCTCTCTGTCCTGTTGAGCGTCTCGGCCTTGCCGGGCTCGATCGAGAAGTCCGCGGCAGCGCGGAAGATCGCGCTGGCGTCGGCAACAGACGTGGAGCGTGTCGATCCGTCCAGCTTGGTGACGTTCACCGTGAGCTTTCTTTGCGGGACAGTTGGTTTCTCTCCCAAGACCTCCTGCCGGCAGTAGGCGGTATTTGCTTCGCCCATGATTCGGATGCACTCCGCCAGTTCTGTCGCTTCCCGGTAAGGCAGAGGTGCGCCCGGTCGCGTCACGCCCGCGTCCGGCGCCGGCTCTCCGAATTGGCCGCGATCAGCCAGCTTGGCCACGAGCGACGAAGCGCCGGCGCAGCGTGGGCAGCCGCCGCCGCAGGCGCAGGCGCCGTCCTCGACCTGCTCTGAGGCGGCCGACGGGGTCGCCTGGCGCTGAAGGGGCGCGGGCGCAACACCCTGAGCCGTAAGGCTGAGGACCGGGGATGCGCGGCGGGCGAGGGTGGCGATCATGACCCCTGCTATCTTCGCGTGAAGGTCAACCGGGTGGTCTTCGCGGCTCCGTGGGGGGCTCGGTTGGGGCGCCGCCACGTCTCTCTTCCAGCGTCGGCGTCTCCTCGCCGCTCCTTTCCAGTGTTCCCGGCTGCGTCCGGATCTCGCGCGGCTGTCGCGGTGCGGGCCGCCGCTCGGCGGGCGCCGCCGGAGCGGGCTGCGACCCCTCCGAGCCGCCTGCCGGCGGTGCGGGCTCGGGCTGCCTCCTCGCTTCGGTTGGCGTTGTCTCGACCGCCGCCGGCGCTGCCAGAGCGGCCTGGTTCACGCCGATCTCGGCGTACTCGACGCCGCCGGGGATGGCAGTAAGCGATGTCGCGTGGCGGTAGACCGTCCGTTCGCGGCTGTCGAGGACGCGCAGAAAGACCTCGCGGCTGGCGGCCTTCTCTCTCTCGGCCGCTGCCGGGAACGTGAACTTGACGAGGAAGCGCCCGAGTTCGTCGATAGGTGATTCAGTTCCTTCGAGGCGCTTGCCGGCGCGGTCGAAGAGCGCGACGAGGTGGTTGCGCAGGCTGGCGGGGTCGACGCCGGTGAGGCGCCCCTGCAGCACCCAGCCCTGCGGGTCGCTCTCCGGCACGTCGGTGCGGGCGCGCACTGCCTCCTCGCCCAGGCGCTTGCCGAGCACGGCGTTCGCCTCGATGCGCAGGGCGAGCGCTCGCAGCCGCGGGTGATCCGGCGCCAGCGTCTGGCTAAGGCGCTCCTGCTCGCTACGCAGGCCGGCCTCCCGCGCGGCCCGCAGGAGGAGGAACGTCTCGAGCTCTGAAGCGCGTTCCTCGTCGGCCGCGTCCACGCCCAGGCGCAAAGTCTCGTTGATCTCGTCGATGGTGATCCGGGTCTCGTCCTCGTCCGCCATCGTCATCCTCCGAAGTCAGCCATGACTTTATCAAATGGAACGCAGTAGGTGGGATCGTCGCGGCTCACAGCGATGGTGTTGCCATCGGCGACGGTCCGACTGGGCACGCCGCTCGGCCGGACGATGAGACAGTGCGTGCATTGGTTGTGGGCGGTGATGTTGATTTCACCGAAGGTCACGGCCGAGAACAAGGCGTCGGCGGGGCCCTCCTTGAAGCGGTTGTTCGTGACGCGGACGGAGCTTCCAAAGACGTAGGCCTGCGACAGTATCGTACCGCTCTCCAGGTCGGTAAGGCACTGGTTGGAGTCGAAGGCGATGTCGTCGGCGCTGCGGAGCGAGAGAGAGCTGATGCGTAGGTCGGGTTGGGGGAGGGCGGCGACTCCGACCGGCGGGATGGGCCTGTCAACGATGCCGGGAATGCGACCCAACACCTCAGGCCGGAGCCGTCCTGCGCTCAGCAACGCCACGCCTCCCAGCGGGCGGCCGGCAAGCGTGAAGAACGCCGGCGCTGCCGCGGGAGCGGCGGCTGGTGGCGCAGCAGCTGCCCCCGGCGCCGCCGCCGTCGCAGCCGCCAAGGAAGCGATCACCGTCGCCCGTGTGCCGAGGAGCGTGATCGCCGGCTCCAGGGGGAGCGCCGAGATGCGGGGCGGGCGTTCCACCAGTCGGGGCACGGAGGCGAGGTCGAGAATGCACTGGTTGTCGCTGAACAACATAAGGCCGCTGGCGATCTGGCGCTTCTGGTAGGCCGGCTCCAAGTGCTTGCGCAGGACGACGCTGGCGGCGGTGGCACCGCCAACGGCCGCCTCTGTCAGGGTCGCAAGGCGGAGGCGCGCTTTGAGGCCCGTCGCGATCGATTTGAAGCGGCGGGGCTTCGGCTGCTCCTCCTCCGACCAGCCGAGGTTGTTGATCATCACCGTGGCGCCGTACTCGGCGCGGACCAGGCCCGCCGGCAGTGGCACAACTCCCAGGCTAGTGAAGTAGTTCCCGTGCACGGAGACGGGGCCGATGGCGGTTACGTTGAGCGCCTGGCCCAGGGGCACGCTGACCACGTTGTCCTGGACGAGCAGAGCGGGGGCCTCGCCGCGTGGAAGCTCGAGGACGTTGCCTTCCAGAGTCGGCTCGCCGGGCGGCGGCACGACGTGGACGATGTGGATGCCGCCGCGGCGGCCAGCGCGGGCACGCGTCGGCGGGTCGGCCGTCCGCATGCCGTTGTTGACGATGCGGTTGCGGCTGATCTCGGCGCCTTCCGCCGAGAGAACGAAGACGCCGCAGACGGGGTCGAGGTAATTCGGTCCGTTGTCCTCGATCACGTTCTCGCTGACTACCAGACGCTCGACCTGGGCGAGGGCGATGCCGCCATAACCCATGCGGTCGGCCATGCGCGCCTCTGTGGGCTCCAGCGGACGGCGCAAGCAGCGGCGGATCTCGTTGCCGCTAATCGTCAAGCCGTTGACGGCGATCGTGTCGAGCGAGGAATCGAGGTTGAAGAAGCCAACCACACCGATTCCGTTCAGCCCCATGTCCAGGATGCGGTTGCCACGGACGTGAATGTCCTCGAGCGGCCCGGCCGAGACCTGAAGCGGCTCCTCCGGACGGCCAGTCAGGTCGGGGATGCGTAGCGTGCCGGGCTTGCGCGGGTCGTACAAGGGGAGGAGCCGCCGGCGGGCCCGGGGTAGCTCGCGGTTCTCTTGGTCGACGAGGCGGATCGAGCCTAGGGTGATCCCGTTGCCCGTGCCGCCCTGGATGAGATTCTCGATCACGCGGACGCGCTCGGACAGGCCGCCGAGCTGCAGCCCGCCCCACGCAGCCTGAGCGACGACCGGCGTCCCCTCGGAAGCGAGATTCAGGACGTCGCGCGGCCAGGCCACCGCTCGGTCACGGTCGGCAATCCGCGTGCGGACGCGGACGACATTTCGTTCGATGAGGGAGTCTTCGCCCAGGAAGAAGGCGGCGGGCGCGTCGCCTTCCGCGTCGAGCATTTCGATGGTGCAGTCGCGGACGGTCGCGTCCAGAGCGCCCTGCACCTCTATGGCGGGGCGCGCGGCGGCGACGATGTGGAGGTCGGCAAGCGTCAGGCGGCTGAGGCTGCCGGAGGCGCCGTGGTTCCCGTACTTCAGAGCCAGCTGCTCGGAGATGGTGTCCTCGCAGAGGACGCCGCCGCCCGTGGCATGCGCCTCGATGTCCAGGCCGGAAATGCGCACGGACTGAGAGTCGAGGACGTGGAAGACGGGGCTTGCCTGACCGTTTCGCGGTGGCCGCGAGACCACGCGGCTGCGGCCTCCGCAGCCTGAAATCGTCACGTTGCGGCGCCGGGCGATCGTGACGTTCTCCGTGTAGACGCCGGGCAGGACGCACACCTCACCGCCCTCTGCTGGTAGTGAGTCCACAGCGTCTTGGATAGAATCGAACTCGCCGTGGCTGGTGATGCCATCGCCGACCTGGAAGCTGCAGCAGCTTTGGATGTCGGTGAGCGGCAGAAAGACGCGGCGGCAGTCTTCCACGGTGCTCTGGCCGGCGTTGTTCCAGGTGAGCTCGGCGAGAGGCACGCGGTGGAAGCGCACGCCCTCCGGCGGCGCCACGTCGAGCAGCAGCTCCTCGTTGCCGACACCGGCGGCGCGGACACTGAACGTCCAGTAGCTGCCGGCGGGATAGCCGCCGGCAGCGCCCAGGTCGAAGCCGAGGAGAATGCCGTCCTGCAGCTCGCTGAGGTTGGCGCCGGCCGGGAAGTCGCTGATTGCGCGGACGCCGTTCCAAAGACGGATGAAGAAGCTGCCGGCGGGCAGCGGCTGGGTGCCGGGACCCATGGGCAGCACGAGACGGTCTTCCGCGTCGATGGTGACGTTCTCGGCGGCGTAGACGACGCGCCAGACGCCGAGGCCGCTATCGAAGTCGAGCGCCTCCAGGTAGAAGGAAGGGAGGCCGCAGGAGGTGATCGCCTGCAGGTTCGCCTCGATTTCGGCGCGATCGGGCGCGACGATCTTGGCGCGGCCCACGAGGCCGCCGTTGAACTGCGAGAACTTGAACCGTCCCAGCCCGGGCCCCTCGATCGTCTCGATGCGATAGAAGCTGTGCTCGAAGCCCGTATAACCGCCGCCTTCGACCACGGGGCAGTCGCCGCCGATCTGGACGGTGGGCTGCAGCTTCACGGTGAGACGGCCGTTGGCGGGCGGGTTCAGCTTGTCGCGAATTGTCTCGCAGCTCTCGCCGTCAGCGAGGCGGAAGAGGCGGAAATCGAAGGCGGTGCTCAGGCGCTCCGTAGTGTCGGGGCCGCCCAGCGCCGGCTCGATAAGCAGCTCGGGCAGCTGGAAGCCGTGAACGGCCTCGCGCCAGACTTCGAGGACGACGGCGTCGCGCACGCCGTTGCCGATGGTGCCGGGGACGGCTGGCGGGTCCTGGACGGGACGCTGCAGATAGGTGGCGCGCCGGCGCACGGCCTGGCCGGGCTGGTCCTCCGCCAGCCGGACGAGCAGGCCATCCGCCCAGACGCGGCCGGGTTGCACGTCCAGGATGACCGCGCCGTTCTGACGCTGCCCGGCGACTACACGGAAGCTCTCGCGCGCATCCACGGGCACGGCCGCCACGCCGGCGCCGATGGCGTCGCGCGCAGCGGTGTCCTGCCAGTCCGTCGCGATCAGCGTCTGGGCCGTGCCGTCCGTGTCGAGGAAGACGCGCCCCTGCTGGTAAAGGACGCCGGCGAAGCCTTCATGAATCTTCTTGGAGAAATCGCCATAGACAGTCATCGTCGCTCCTTAGGTCACTGGGATTAGCAGAGGTCGCACGCCCAGCGGCATGAACTCGCGATAGCGGATCTGGAGGTTGCGCCAGCGGTGCGCTTGGCGAAGGAAGCCGTAGGCGCCCATCTCGTCGTCGGCCGGGCCGCGCTCGCGGACGCGGAAATCTGTGCTATGGGCCAGCTGGCCGTAGGCGGCGTCGCCGAATACCTCGCTGACGAAACGAAGAAACGCCTCCTGGCCCGAGACGCAGGCGTGGTTCTGGGGCAGCCGGTCGCCGACGCCGGCGAAGTAGCTGAACTTGATGCAGCCGTGCTGGTTGTCCTCAACTTCCAGGGCGTGGACCCAGATACCGCCTTCGCCTTCCATGCGCCGCACACGCGTCCGGCCGAAGAAGGTAGCGCCGGCCACCTCGGTCGGCGGGCCCCAGGTGGTCGCGGCGTTCGTGGTACCGCCCACGGCAAAGACGTTGCCGGGCGCGTCCGAGACGCCACGGCCGGCATCGATGATCGAGTCCTCGACCGTCAGGTTGTAGGACGTGTCGATGCGCAGCGGTCCGGCAACGGAGCGGCGCAGGGCGATCCTCGGCGTCTGGTCGAAGGCTAGGCGCTCCGCGTCGGTCGTGAAGCCGTGATCCTCCGTGAGCCGCAGAGACGCGAGGGCGCTGCCGGCGGGCGTGCCGTCGCGGCCGCGGTAGCGCCCCGGATCCAGCGTGCAGTCGACGATCTCGAGCGCGTCGACGGCGGCGCGGGCGATGAGCGGCTCTCCATCTGGGAAGTTGGCGTGACGCGTGATGAACAGGCCCTCCAGCCGGACGCCGAGGTCGCCGCGGGCAGGGTCGAAGGGGCGGAAGCGCAGCGGCCGAAGAAGGCGGACAACCGGCCGCTCGTCGCCGGCGGCGCGGATCACGAGGCTGTTCGCCAGCCGCAGGTTGGCGGCGTTGGCGCCAACCACCGCTCCGATATCGAGGTCATGCACGAAGCTGTCCTTGATCTCAACGACAACGGCCTGCGCCGCCGTATGCAGGTCAGCGAGCTTGTCTCGTAGGTCGTTGGGGCTGGTGCTTCGGCGGACCTCCCTCACTTCCGGCTGCTCGTCGGGAAAGAGGCTGCTGGCGGGCTCCCGCGGGATTGGGTGGGCGCCGACAGGACCGGCCGCGCCGTAGGTGAAGCTGAGTCGCAGCGCATCGCGCAGCGCCTGCGCCTCGGCCTGGCTGGAGACGCCGACGGCCAGTCGGCCAATGGTGGGGTCGATTACGATCTCACGGTCGGCGACTGGCCGGCCAAGGCCTGTCTCCCAGGCGCAGAGATTAGCGCCGCGGAATTGCCAGACTGCGCCGCCGAACTGCGCCGCCGGGACGAAGATCTGGAGGGCGGGCGCCTCCTTGCCGACCAGCTGGCTCAGCACTTCCACGTAGGCGGCCGGGTGGCCCGCGGGCGTGTCGTCCGTCAAGCGCGGCGGCGGGATCGGCCCCGGCGCTTCGTCCGGCAGCGTCAGCGAGACCGGTTCTCTGGAGGTGGGGCGTGCGGCGGTGTCACGGCGGACGTTGAAGAGCTGAACCGCGCGGTCGATCTGAAAGGCGTCGAAGCGCACGACGAAGGGCGCAGCTCCGGCGGGAGGCGCTGCGATCGCCTGGATGGCGCGCGTTGCCGGCTCGGAGAGACGGACGGTGTAGGGCTGCAGGCGCCAGAGGAAGATCGCCAGGTTCGGGAGGTTGTGATGGATCGCGCCTTGGAGGGCAGGCTTGACGTCCGGCGCGTAGCCGAAGGGATCGAAAGGCGTGCCGCGAAAGCTGAGGATTGCCGGGTCGCGCAGCGTCACGCTGCCGCCGCGGACTGGCATGCGGAGCGTAACCCCTGGCCCGCCCAGGGGCGGCCGGCCGCCCGCGTCCGGTCGCTGGTGGTTGAGATGCTGATGCCAGAGGAGGTTCTCGCGCAGCTCCACGCAGCGCACGCCCCAGCCCGTCAGGTCATAGGTCAGGAGCTCGATGGCGCCGAGAGTGCCCTTGCGACGGCGCAGGGCCACCGTGTCGGCCACGTCGGCGCGCAGGGTCCGCGGCTCGCCGGAGAGGTGGCTCGTGCCCAACAGGTCGCCGATGTAGGGGATAACCCAGTCGGCGGCGGTCTCGATGAAGAGATCGTCGTAGAGGGCCTCGATGTTGGCGTGGACAGCATCGAACGCAGCCTCGAAGATCTCGATGTAGGCCTGCAGCGGGCCCTTCGCCAGACGCTGCTCCTCCCGGATCGTCTGATCGCGGATGCGGTAGATCTCCGGCAGTCGCGTGTAGAGGGGGACGCGGTCGCCTGGCATCAGCTCTCCTCCTGGGCGGGTCCCGCCGCAATCTGGACGCGCAGGTGATCGACGTGCAGAGCGAGAATCCCGCCCGGTCCGGGGTCGAGGCCGGCCCGGCGGGGCCAGGGCGACGCCGGCAGCTGTAACCGCTGTGGGTCGACGGTCCGACCGAGGGCGTCCTTGCCGCTGCTGCCGGGCCAGTCGGCGCCGAGGGCGTTGACGCGCAACCAGCGCACGCCGGCCACGTTCTGAACGACGCCCTCTATCTGTGTGGCGTACAGGCGCTCGCCGAAGCGCCGGCCGGCGGTGCCGTCCGCTGCGTCTCCGCTGAGACCGGCAACGCCCAGCGCTCGCCGCACGCCGTCGAGCACCGCCTCCTCGCGGTAGGTCGGGTCGCGGACGATCGTGAGGTCGGCGTAGAAATAGAGGCGCCAGCCGGCCCTGACGGTGATCGGGAAGCGCGCGGGGCCGCGGCGCTTGTTCGCCGTCGCGACGACCGAGCGAACGTCCTGCAGCTCGGCGTCGCGGCCGGTGTCCATCAGCACGGTGAGGACAACGCCCGGGACGCCGTTGTGGATCGCCCACGCGGCGGCGGCGCGAGAAACGCCGGCGATGGCCAGCGTCTCGCTCTCGAAGTCGGCGAGGCTGACAAGGCGGCCGAGCGCCTGGATTCTGCCGGGAGCGGCGGCGCGGGCGCTCTCGCTCGACTCTGCCAGAGTGCCGCCGGACACGACGCCGGGTAGCTGGATCGCGTCGAGGCGGTCCAGCCTTGCGCCGCCCTGGACGGTCGTACCCTCGCGCACGGAGCCGTAGGCGGCGATGCCGCTGCGCTGGCGGGCCACGACGTTGCCTACGCCCGAGGGGAGGCGAGCGCCCGTCTTGCCGTCGCCGAACTGCACCCAGCTGTCGCCCTTCGCGTCCTCCCGCACGACGTAGACCTCATCCGCAGGCTTGCGCCCGAAGAAAGACGGCACGCGCTTCCAGAGGCGGCCGTTGACGTAGACCTGCAGTTCGGGCGCTTCCGCCGGCGTCTCGCCGGGGGCGCTGAGGTAGGTCAGCGGCGCTTTCGGCAGCTTGAAGGTCTGGAAGGTCGCGCGGCTGTCGCCATTGCCCAGCACGGCCTCGCGCTCCGCCTTGCCCTGAGTCGCGCCGACGACGTTGCCGAAGACGTCCAGCGGCGCAGACTCGAGCGGGAAGTCGTTGTAGTCGACCTCACGGTCGAGCGTGATGGCGCGCATCGCGCGGCGCTCCGGTGGCATGTCCGAGACAGCGACGGCCTGCACGGTCGCTCTCTCGGGCTCCCGGCCGGGCGGGAGCAAGACCAGCCGCCTGCCGAGCAGGGAGTCGGCCTCGGCCCGGCTGCCGACGAAGCCGAGCGTCGTGCCGCGCTCGGCGGCCGTAGCCTCGGCGCGAGCCTCGAAACGTAGCAGCGAGCCCACGGTCTCGTGGAAGAAGAGGTCGCGGATGTTATGAGAACCGACCGGTATCCAGATCGGTAGGTAGACCAGGCCAACTACGACCGCATTGTAAGTGGCGGGCCCCTCCACAACGGCCGGGGGCAGGTAGGCCGCCTCGTAATCGTTCGCGGCCCGATCGACGGCGTACATCGCGCCGCCGCGCGCTCTCCCGGTGCTTGACGTACTGCCTTGGGCAGCCGACATGGCATACTGAGCGCTGAGGACTTTCTCGGTGCCGGCCGCAACGTCTGCGATGACATCACGGGCCGAGTAGGAGCTGGAAGCAAGCGGGCTATCCAGCTTCACCGCCGTCGCCTCGCCGGTAATCGCACCCCAGGTGTAAGAGCCCTTGCGCGCGCCGGTGATCCGGCGCAGCCTCGTCAGCTGCGTCCCGGCGATCACGCCGGGTATCTGGCCGATGAGCGTGGCCCCGAGCGCCAGGTCATCGACCGCCTCATCGAGCAGAACCTCGGCCGCCATCAGCGCGGGGCGCGCGGGCGAAGGCCATCCCGCAGTAGACGAAGCCAAGTTGCGAGTGAATTCGACGTTGATCTGGCTGGCGCGACCATCGGTGACGATGGTTTGTTGCGGCGGCGAGTTGTGGCCGAAGTGGCGGAAGGAGCGTCCCAGCTTGTGGCCGGCGAGCAGCGGCGCCTCATTGGAAAGCTGCAGCGCGCCTTTGATACTGACCAGCGTCTCGCCGTGGCGCTCGCGCACCGCATCGACGATCAGGGTTTGGGCGCTGCGGAGCTCCGTCGGGACCACGGCTTGGTCTGGGACGCCGAGGAGGAGGCGGTCGCCGGGCTGCAGGTCGGGAGGCGTCCCCCCGTCCGGCGGCTGCAGGCGCAGCTCGGTCGTGCTGCCGGAGATGTTGGGCGTGAACACGGGCCGGTAAAGCGAAAAGCGGCTGAGCCAGGGGTAGGCGGTCAGGTCGGCGACGGTCTGGAAGTCGGCTTGACCCTCGAGGCCGGTCAGTTGGGCGGTGAGGGGAAAGCCCGCCGGCACGGACACCGGCGCGTCGCCGCGCACCTCGAAGGCGAAGTCGCCGCGGCCGCCGAGGCCGGGCGCGAGACGGTAGCCGCCCAGCCGCACCAGATCGGCAACGCTCTCGCGCCACTGCGCCGTGCGCAGAAAGGCCTCGTTGGCGTAGAGCTCCTGGTAGAAGGTGAGGATATCGCCGAGGATGGCCGCGCCTTCGAGCAGGGCGATGCCGGGGTCGTCCGCGCCGCGGTGCGTCCAGCGGCGCAGCACCGGCTCGCGGTCGAGGCGGTCTACGAGGGCGTCGCGGAAGTCGGCGTAGGAGCCGATGCGGTACTGGATGTGAGGCAAGTCGGGCCGGTTCACAGGGCAGAGCGGGAACAGGGACTCCCGGACGCAGGCGCTGACGTCGTCGCTCATCGCCTGCCGCCCTGGACGTCCAAGGTGATGGAGCCGCGCTCCATGTGGTCGGGGTCGTTTTCGACGAGGATGATCTCCTGGGCCTGCACGGTGATGGTGTCCGGCGTGCCGGCGGTGGGCGCATCCCAGCGCGCCATGCGCAGGGAGATTACGTGCTCGACGCCCTCAACTTCGTGAACGCGACCGAGGATCTCGCTGGAGTGCAGCTCCTGGCCGAATGTCCAGCGGTCGGCGTGAAAGAAGGCCGGGCGGCCGTCGCGCGTGTAGCCGTCGGAGAACTCCTGCTGCAGGATGAAGCGCACATCCTCCGGCCAGAACTCCGGCCGGACGCAGACGCTCACCTCGATCTTCAAGGGGACGAAGATCGGCGGCCGGATTTCCAGGTCCTCGCCGATGAGGCGAAGCGATTCCAGGTTGCGCGCGACGCTGCGCGCCAGAGCAGGCGTCAGCTCCGTCCCTTCGGCCGGATCGACAGCGATCCGCACGCTGCGCCAGCTGCCTGTCCAGGCATAGCGGGCGGCCGCGCGCGAAACGCCGGCCACCTCCTGGGCGCGGTCTATGTAGTCCTTGAGCGTGACGGCGCGCAGCTGGCGCTGGGCGTAGGCCTCCGGCACCCGCCGGATGATCTCAGCCGCGGGCTCCGGCGCGCGCCCGTCCGTAACGTCAAATGGGTTCCAAACGCCTTCGGCCACAAGCAGGTTCGGCGCCAACTGCGGGTCCAGCGTGGTTATAGTGTCGGCGCCAACGTTGCCGGCCAGCGGCAGGCCGGTCTGGTAGGTGCACCAGACCTCCGCCCCGTCCGGCAGGCGGCGGCCGTTGACGCCGTTACCGAAGCGAATGAGGCTGCGCTGCTCTTCGTCCGTCTCGACGACAAAGACGGACGAGCCGCCGTCGCTGTGGACGAGGTCGGTCTCTTCCTGCCAGAGCTCGGTCGTCGCCCCGGTCTTCACCTCGACCTTGAGCGTCGAAAGCGTCTGATCGTCGCCCCCCGGCTCCGTCTTCTGGTAAGCGAGGGGCCTGTCCTCCGGCAGGCGGCAAACTACGCCGCGACGGATCGTCGGCGTCGTCTTGTGCTCGCACTTCTCGTCCGTGCACCAGCAGACGTCCAGCGGCGGCGGCTCATAATGGCGTTTGTCCGCCTCTATCACGTCTGACCTCTTTAGATCCGACCCGGGCGGCAGGAAGATAAGCTTCGCCTCGCGGCCGTGGTAGGCGCACACGAGGTTGCCGTGGAACTGGGCGAGGTCCTCTACCTGGTAGGTGTTGCTCTGCGGATCCTTGTATTCAGCGCGGAAGCAGTAAGCATAACGCAGCCGCTCTCGCCAATGGACGCGCAGCACCCAGACGCCGCCGGCGAGGGCGGACTCCGACAGAGGGTCTGCCGTGACCTCGGCCGAGGTGAGCGTTAGCAGCTGGCGCTTCGCCGGGTCGGCGCCCGGTTCAAAGCCGGTGGCCGGGTTCTTGTGCTCCTGCAGGAGGAGGTGGCCGATCTTGCCGTCGCTGATCAGCTGAGCGATGGCGTCGGCGTTGGCCTTCGTGGGCGGCTCGAGGTGAAGGTCTGCCTGACGGCTGCTCGCCTCCAGGCCGGGGACGGCACCGCCCCAAGTGTAGAGGCGGACATCGTTCAGGAGATGGTGGACGCGGGCCTCCTCGCGCGTTCGGAAGACCTGGGCGTCATCGGCCGGCGCCGTTGCGCCGCCAGTCCAGGCCTGTAGGCCTGTGCCGAGGGTGCCGTCGGCGTTGGCGGCGAAACGCAGGGCGAGCCAGGTGCTCGCCTGGTTGCCTTCGTGGATGTGGTGATCCATGAGGCGGGCGTGACGGGCGAGGGAGACGCGCTTGCGCGCTGTAGCGAGGTACGCCTCGTTCATCACGCGGTCCTGGTAGTCGCTCAGCTCGTCCGCGGCGGCGCTGAGCAGGTCGATGAGCACCTGGTCGAAGTCGGCCTCGCTAGTCGGCCGCCAGCCGGGCACGCGCTGGCTCATGGCGACGGTGAGCGTATGCTTGAAGGAGTCGTAGTCCTTGGCCAGGTAGTCGATGGCCGGTTCCGGTTTGGCCGGGTCGCTCGGGCACCAGTCGGGCGCGCAGTCTGTGGTGAAGCAGCCGGGGCGGAACTTGAAGTCCAGCTCGTCGAACAGCGGGTCTATATTCGCGAAGTCGAGGCGCAGCGTGTAGGTCGAGTAATCGCCGATCGGCTCGACGGTGAGGATGAGAGTCTTGTCGGCGTCGGGCGAGCCCGGCACAGCCGCGGCGACGGCGGTGACCTGCACCTGGCCGTCGCGGCTGCCGGCGCGCATGCGGTGGCCGCCGGAGATATGAAAGACGTCGCGCGGCGCCGTGGCTGAGGGCGGCGTCACTGCCGCGACAATTGCACCGAGCTGGTTAGCCGTGTAGAAGTGCAGCTCCAGCCGCGCCTGCGTTGGGTTGGCGGCCGGTAGCAGAGCGACCAGCACCAACCGCAGGCCGTTGAGCGGGCCGAGGTTCTCCGCCCGGTTCTCCCGCTTCTCCTGGTCGACGATCGTCATCCCTGCGCGCTCCGCTCGAAGCGCAGACGGCGCGAGTCCTGCGTGCCGGCGATCCGGAACTGGAGGTCGATGGTGATCGTCGACTCCTTCACCTCGACCTCCAGCTTCTCGACGGCGACGCGGTGGCTGAGCCAGCGTTCGAGCGCATGGCTGATCATCGCGTTGGTCATGGCCGCCGTGGCCTCCGTGACGCCCTCGAAGACGAGGCGGCGGGCGCCCCCGCCGAACTCGGGCAGGAAGGAGCGCTCGCCGGGGTTGGTGAGGAGCAACTGGATGACCTCTTGCTTGACGTGCTCTTCCAGGGAGTGCACCTGGCGGCTGCGGCCGTCCGATCCCAGCTCGAAGGGAAAGGCGAGGTGCGGACCATCAGGCGCACTCATCGAGAGAAGCCCTTCGTCTGAGTGTTGACGACGCTAGCGAAGCCCTGGACGGCGTTTTCGGGGCTGTAGCACTTACCCAGGCTGCTGCGCACGAGGACGGGCGTACCGCTAACGCTTACGTTCGAGGCGCCGGCCGACCATTCGATGCGGACGCAGGGCGAGTACTTGGTCCCGATTGTGAAGGGGCAGCCGGCCACCGTGTGGATGTCTGTTTCCAGAAGCGCGAGGGCGCTATCAGCGAAGACGTGCGTGTTGGCCGCAGACAGGATGGCCTGGCCGCCGTGGGGGCACTGAATGCGACTCGCGACAGTGAGGTTGTGGCCTGGCATCGCTACTTCGTCACCTTGAAGGCGCCGTCGTTGACGCTGACGCCAGAGTCGTCGAGGACAACCTTCGTCTGACCGAAGCGGATGGTGATGCTGCTATCCGATAGCGTGATCTCGCCCTTGGACGTGTGCAGGAGCTGGATCTTCTTGCCGGCGTCGTCGAGAACGACCTTCAGCTCGTTGGGCGTGATGATCACGCGCTGGTCAGGGCCGGCGGGCGTGGGGAGCTCGTTCAGGGCCCACCAGCAGCCCGTCCAGAGCGGATAGGAGGGATCGCCGTTCTCGAACTCGATCCAGACGCCATCGCCCTTCTTCGGGAGCATGAGGGCGCCATAGCCGGGCCCGGCGAAGGGCACCACTGGCCAGGCGGGCGGCGATAGCTCGTCGCCGTAGACGGAAGGCACCTTCGCGATGATCCGGCCGAGCTTCTCGCGGTCGTCCACGTCTTCGACGAGGCCGCGGTACTTACCCCAGTAACGCCCCTCGACGCGCTCCGCCAGTTCGGCGAACGGTTTGTCCAGGCTCTGGTCCATCGTCATCAGAGGATCGCCCCCAGTAGGCCGCCCAGCCCGCCACCGGCCGGCGCCGTCTGGGCGTTTCGGATCAGCCCGAAGGTCTGCGTGTATACGGAGCGCGTGAGCTGGTGGCTGACGCGCTTGATCAGGTAGTTGCCGGTCAGCTTCTCCTCCACGCCCTGGACGTTCACGACCCTGTAGGGCGATAGGACGGCGGGATAGCTTTCGCCGAGGACGCTGCCGGTGACGTCGTAGGAGAAACTGAGGCGGCTCGCCACCGCCCGCGCCCGCGCCCTGGCGTCGATCGCGTCGCCGCCGGGCGGCAGCATGCGCTTGGCGGCGAGGGCCGGTGAGGCAGCGGCCGGTTCCTGACCGAGGAGGTCCACGTCGGCGAAGCTCACCGTGACGGGCGTAATCTTCTTATCGGTGAGGCTCAGGCTGTACACAGTGACCTCGGCTGGTGCCTGAGCGTCGTTGCGCGCGTTGAAGCTGGCCAGGTTCCGATCCGCGCCCAGGAGGACCAGGGGCGGCAGACCATCAGGCGCGGTGGGCAGCGGCTTGAAGACGCCGATGCTCGCGCCGGGCTCATCGCTAGGCAGAACGCAGGCGACCATACCATTGCGCGCGGCGAGGCGGCGCAGGAGCTGCATCTCCGTCCCGCGCTGCATTACAACCGGCGGCAGGCTGTCGGTTGCCGGCGCTGACTCGGCGGAGATCTCCTGCGTGGCGATCTGCTTAACGCCCCTGAAGACCTGGGCGGCAATCTCATGGTCGAGCATGTTCTCGAAGCGAAGGACGCTATCGGCGCGATTGAGGTAGACGCTGTCATCCTGCACGCTGACGATGCGGCGGCTCACGCCCGGCTGCGAGCTCATGTCCTGGTTGTCGCCGACCACTGGCCCATCGATCAGGGGCACGAACTTGCCATCCCCCGGGTTGAGTTCGACGCGGATGCGGCCGAACGGCGCGGCGAAGCGCGGGTCGGCGCCGGTCCAGCGGCCCTTCTCGTCCGTGTAGCTGGGAACCGTCACGCGCGCCTGCCACGTCGCGTCCATCTGCTGCTCGACGCTGATGTCCTCGACCTGATCGAGCTGGTCCTTGGTCGCAGGCTCGTTGTCGAAGTAAAGGCGGAAGCGTACCTCGCGCATTACTGCTCCGGCACCTGAATGACGCGGTTCGGCGTTTCCAAGAGGTTGCGCGCCTCCAACTCGCTGTTGGCGTCGGCCACGTGCCAGAAGCGCGTGGCGTCGCTGTACTGGCGTTGCGCCATGATGTCCAGGCAGTCATTGCCTGCGACAACGTGCCGCTCGCCGGCGGTGGGAGGGAGCCGGCGCAACACCACGGCGTTCACCTCGCGGCCGGCGCGCGTGGAGACCGTGACCTGGCGCAGGCGTGCGTAGCGAGAGTTGTCGCGCAACACTGCATACCTCCTAGAACGGGATCATTTCCACGATCGCCTCGGCGGAGATCGCGAGGTTCACAAGCGCCTGCGCTTCCTTCACGGTGTCGGTGTAGATGTAGGCGCCGAGACCGATGAGGTCGCCCTCGGCCTTGGTAGGCTGGCGCACGGCGAGGCCGATGGAGACCTCCGCGCGCGTTGGGTTAAGGAGGAAGTCGTACTGCTGCTCCGTGATCGTTAGCGATTCGATGACGACCGGCAGGATGCGGGCGAGGCCCCAGATGAACAGGAGACGCGGGTACTTCTCCCGCGGGATGGGCTGCGACGGCGGGCCGCCCGTGCCGCCGCCGAGGGCGCTACCGATGGCGTCGACAGCCGCGCCGATGGCGCCGCTGAGCAGGCCCTTCGCCGGCCGCGCCATCTTCTCCAAGGCGGCGATCTGCGGCCCAACGCCGAAAGCGCGCGCTAGCGAGATGTCGACCGGGACGTTGAGCCGCTCGGCGGCGTCGAACTCGGCCCGGATCGTGAAGCGCTCTACGGGCTGCTCGCCGGCCTGGGAGATCTCCGGCGTCTGCTTGTTGGTTGGCTTCGGCGGGATGGCGATGGTGCGGGAGAGCGACTCCGGGTTGAACTGGAAGACGACGACGTTCGGCAGCGGGCCGAGGAAGTCGGAGGCGTACTCGACGAGGGCGCCGCGCAGCATGTAGGTCACAGCTGCCCTCCTTCGCTCGGCAGGCGCTCCCCCAGCGCCTTGCTGATCGAATGGGCAATCGCGGCGCGCACCGCTTCCGGCCGCGCCGCCATCGCCAGCGGCACCGCGCCGAGGTTGACGCTGGCGATGGCGGCGCGGCCGCTGGCGCCCGCCGGCGCCTCGGCTGCGAGGCCCTCGGCGACGGTGCGGCCCAGCACAGCGGCGGCGAGGCGCGCATCCTCGGCGCTCACGCCGCGCAGACGCAGCCGCAGGCGGTCGACGCGAATCGTCAGCTCAGACACGTTCCAGTTCTTCGATAAGCTGCGCATGCGGGCCGAATTGCTCCAGCGTGACGGTCTGGTGGAGCTTGTCGTACTCGCGTTTCACCGCCGTAATCACCTCTTCCATCGAGAGTCGGGGCTTGCCGCGTTTCCTGTCGCCGTCGCGGGCGGCGCTCTGTAGGCAGGCGTTGAAGGCGACGGAGCGGATGCCGCCGCCCGTGAGCTGGAATTGGCGCGCCAGGAGGTCAAAGTCGAGCTCGGAGGCGTCGACGCCAGGCGGGATGACGCGCTCCCAGATCGCGCGGCGCTGGGCGACGTCCGGGAAGGGGAAGTCGACGATGTAGCGCAGACGGCGCAGGAATGCCTCGTCGACGTCGCCGCGGCGGTTCGTGGCGAGGATGGCGAGCCCTTTGAAGCGCTCCATCCGTTCCAGGAGATAGCTGACCTCCAGGTTCGCGTAGCGGTCGTGGGCGTCCTTCACCTCAGTCCGGCGGCCGAAGAGAGCGTCGGCCTCGTCGAAGAAGAGAAGCGTCTCCGTCGCGTCGGCGGCGTCGAAGACGCGCTCGAGGTTCTTCTCAGTCTCGCCGATGTACTTGTTCACGACCTGGGACAGGTTTACGTAGTGCATCGGGATGTCCAGCTTTGCGGCCAGCACCTCCGCGGCCATCGTCTTGCCGGTGCCGGACGGACCGGCGAAGAGGACGGAGACGCCGCTCTCGTTCCAGACGCGGGCGGTTCCCCAGTCGTAGTGGACGCGGGTGAGGGCGCGCATCGCGCGCTCTATCTCATCGAGCTGGCGTTGCTGAGGCGGCGGCAGCACCAGCTCCTCCGGCCGGAAGCGGGGCGTGACGGGCCGCGTAAGGCCGCCGGAGTCGACCGGCATAGCGGCGCGACAGGCGGCGAACAGGTCTTCTGCACGCAGGCGGCCCTCGTGGGCGGTGAGTCCCGCACATACCGAGCGGATCGTCTCTGCCTGGAAGCGAAAGCGACGCGCCGCCTCCGCCACGGCGCCGTCGAGCGCCGCCGCCCGGTCACCCAGGCCGACGCGCAGCTCAACCAGCCGTTCCGCATAGGACAGACCCGGAACCATGAGCCGCGGCAGCAGCATCTCCGGCGGCAGCGCCGCCACGTCCTGCTGGTCGAGCCCGACGACGTAAACGGTGATCGGCAAGCCGCGCCGGCCGCAAAGCAGGGGAAGAAGGCGTCGGCGCTCGCCTGAGGCGGCGACAGGCTCCTCTTGCAGGAGAAGGTCGAAGCCGCCGAGCCAGGCGAGCGCGAGCAGCGAGTGCAGATAGCTCGGGTCGTCTGCGCCCGCGCCAGCTACGGGACGATAGACGACGCGTCCCACTGCCTGGGCGACGGCACCGACGGCCGCTGCGTAAGCCGCGCCGACCTGGCCGCGCACCTCCACCAGGCGTAGCCCCGTCTGTTCTGCTCGCAACCGGTCAACGAGGGCGCCGGCCTCCCCTGGGAGGTCTTGCGCCCTGGCGCCGAGCCTTTCGAGCGCGATCGATGGAGCCCAGTCGGCGCGCAGTAGCCGGTCCGCGACGAGCGACGGTACGTAGAAGGGCGCCTCCCAGCGCTCAGGGCCGGTAGACTGGAGCAGGCCAAACCGCCATAGCGGGTGGCCGGCGTCGGCGAGGGCGAGGCACTGCTCCGGCCGGTCCCAGAGGCGCTGCACCAGGGAGAGCGCCGGCTCCGTGCGGTTCGCGTCGTTGAGGCAGCTGCCGAACACGGGCGCCGACGCCGCGTCGTAGCGGGCGAGGAGGCCAAGAGCGAGCGCGAAGGCTGAGACATCGCCCAGGGGAAGACTGCGCACCAACCAGCTGAATGAGCCCCGAGCCGCCTCAGGAACAGGCGCAGGCTGCGTCTCGGCGATCCTCGCTGTGAGGTAGGCGGCCGTGGCGTCTCGGGAGAAGAAGGCCTGCTTGTGCTCCTGAAATCGAACGAGGTCAAGGCTCTCCTGCAGGGGCGACGCGGTCTCCGGCGGCACGAGTACCGAGGCGTCGGCCGGCGTCAGGCCGCGCTGGTGCCAGCGCCAGGCAACCTCGCGACGGAGACGGAGCGTCGCCACGCGCAGCCAACCCTCGGCGCAAGCGTCGGCGGCGACAAGCCGGGGTGTGAAAGAAGCCGGCTCTCGGTCGACAGCCATCGTCACAGCGACACCGCCGGGCTGTTACGCGCTTGGCGGCCGTTTACGCGCAGGATGACGCGATAGTCGCCGCGAGCGATCGGCGACGCCGCCGGGATCGTGAGAGTGAGCTGCTTCTGGTCGCCAGAATGGGTGAACGCGTCGAAGAGCCGCAGGATGCGGTCGCCACGGAAGAGACCGACGTACACCTCGTCCTCCGCCGTACCAAGCAGGACGCCGTCGAGGGTGATCGCGCCGTGTACGGGTGAGGCAGGGTTCGCCGGCTGGACGGGCTGGATGCCGGCCGGCGTGGCCGCATCCAGCCGCGGCAGCAGTCCGGCGAGCAGTGGGTTGCTCTTGCGGCGCCGGCCCGCGGGCAAGGCTTGCTCGACGTAGACGGCGTGGCTGCCGGCCGACAGACGCGTACCGTCCTCCAGCGACGATGGCACTCGGAACGTGAGGCGGTCCGGCTTCTGCGAGGTGGCGCCGAGACGCTCCGAGCCGAGAAGGACGCTGAGCGCGCCGAGGTGAAGATCGATGCCTTCGACCGTGACTTCCTCGCCGGTCTCGGGGGTGTCCGGGTCGAGGCGGGTGATCTCCGGCCCCAGAGATGCCAGGACGGGGACGTGCACCGCGTCCTCGCCGGGGACCGTCCCGCCCAGGTAGTCGACGCCAACCAGCAGGGAGTAGGAGGGCGGCTCAGCCGGCGCAACCAGGACCGGCCTCACCTGGAAGGCAACCGAGCAGCGGTAGCGCTCGTCCGAGCCCTGCATCAGCCGCGAAAGCAGCTCGGAAGAGGCGTCCTCGAACGTGAGCTTGAGGAGGTCGGGGTTGTCGCCGAGGGCGGGCGTGGTCTGGGCGGTTGGCGAGAGGAAGTTGCTGGCCTGCAGCACACGGATTCCCTGCCCGAGGATCTCGTGCGCCCTGGTTGAGTCGCTCTCGCCTTCGTTGTCGAAGGCGGTCATGAGGTAGCGCAAGACCAGCCAGGCGGGCGCCGGCTGGCCCGCGTCCAGGCTGACGTTCATGAGGTGGCCGTCGAACTCGACCTCGTAGAGGAAGAGATTCAGCCGGGGCTTAGTGCCGGCGGTCGGCTTCGGTTCCGGCCGTCCGACGGTGACCTCCTGGATCGGCGCCTGCGGCAGGCTTCCCAGGGCGCCGAACAGGCGGCTCTGGAGCAACTGCGTGACAGCCCCGATGGCGCGGCCGGAGTCCGCGAGCGCCATGGCTCAGAGCCCGCCCCAGCCGTTGTAGTAGTGACGCCGCAGCCGCACGGCGGCACCCTCCGACTCGACCGGACTTGGGGCCGGCGGCGGCGCTACGGCCGACGCCGGCGGCGGCTCTTCGACGGTAAGCTCGATGGCGCCGATGCTGAGGGTCACGTTTCTGGCTTCGGCGGCGTCCGGCGGCGCTTCGAAGCGTGACGGCGACGCCAATCGCGGGGCGGCCGCCGACGGTCGGGCCTGCGGCTCCGGCGCGCGCTCCGGCAGCACAATCGTCTCCCCGGCATCGAGGGGCGCCTCGTCCGGTGCCGGCGTGACCGCGACCCAGGCGCGGACAACAGCGAGCGTTTCGAAAACCGGGCGGGGATCTCCCGCCGGCAAAGGCGGCTCTCGGCGAGGCGTGGCCGCCGGCGACGACGCCAGTGGCGTTTCGGATGTCGCGGCAGCCGGCGCGGCGCCCACCGTGTCGTCCACCGGAACTGACGAAGCCGGTGGCTGGCTGAGCTGAGAGGGCACAGCGACGCCCGTGTCGCCCAGCGAAGCGAGCGGCTGCCTGCCAGGTTCTTCACCCGCCTGCATCGCGAGCGCCTCGCGCTCAGCCGTCGAGGTCAAGGCCGGCGCCGCGAATGCGTCTGGGACAGGAGGGAAGGAGGCTGGCTGAGCCCCCGCCGGGGGCGTTTCCGCCGCTGCGGCCGCGGGCAGCGGGCGACCGGTCGACACCGCTTCGGTGTCTCGAAGTGGGTTGACCTCGCGCGGCGCTGGCTCGCTTGTCGACGCCTGCAACAAGGTCTCGGCCTCGGGCGCGGCTTCGTCCGGGGGCGGCGGCGGCGCGGCCACCGCGCCCGCGGCCGCGAAAGTGAGGCCGGTCCCTTCGATGAGGCTGCTTACGTACGACATTAGAGACGCTGCTCCCGCTCTACCAGGCCCAGGTAACCGCCGCGGCGCCAGGGCGGGATTCTCATTACCTCCGTCTCGCTCCAGCCGTAACGCGAGGCGAGCACGTGCACGGACTCCATGAGACGTGTCTGTGCCCGCCTGACGCTTTCGAGGGCGACGGCAGCAAGGGGCACGTCGAGCGCGCTTTCGGCCTCACAATCGGGACAGACGATGCTGACGTTGAACCGCACCAGCGGGTCGGCCGCGTCCAGGGCCGCTTCGGCGACCCTCTGCCAGTCCGGGGGCAGGGCGACCGGCGGCGCGTCCACGAGCAGCGACTGCAGGATCGCGGCGCGCGCGCCTGCTTCGTCGTGGAAGGGCTCATCGAGCCACGCGGCCTGATCGGCGCCGGTGGGCCGACGCAGCCGAAACAGCGTGCCATCGACATCTGCGTCGACGGGCTCGTCGGCGTCGCTGCGGGCCTTGTCGAGCACCTCGTCGACTGATACGTCAATCTCGATTGCCTGGCGACAGGCGGGCTGAGGGCAGCGGAGCTGCAGGGCAAAGGCGCCCGTCTGCTCCATCCCTGCCAGCAGCACGAGGTAGAGGATGCGCGCGCCGACACTGAGCTCCCAGAAGAGGCTGGGATCGACGCGGCCCCCGTCTGGGCGCCGGGCGCAACAGACGAGGACGTCCGTGACCGCGTACGGGGGCGGCTGCTGGAAGTCGACCGCGAGATCCTCGACACCGGCGCCAAAGCGACGGAGCAGCAGACCGGAAGCGTCATACGCGTCGACCAGCCGGGCGGGCAGCGGCGGGCAGGCGATTTCCGGGACGGTTCTTGTCGCGACGGGCATGACGGCTCACCCTGCGAAGCGCCCGTTAGGCAGTCGGCACCGGGTCGGTGGCCTCGTTTGGTTCCTTGCTGTCCGGGTCGCGCTCCCAGCCGTCCATCTCGATTTTGATCGTCTCGATGGCCACCGCATTCGCGTTCGAGTCGAGCTGGGGCAATGCCGTGAACTCGCTCACCCAGCAACCGTGGAGGAAGTAGCGGGAGGCGATCTGCCCCTTCTCGTTCATGACCTCGAGCGTCAGCTCCTTCTTGTAGCCGACGAGGTCCATCGCAGAGTCGCCCGCGTACGGGTGAACCGTGTTAGCCCAGGTCTCGAACTCGACATCGTGGGTGACGCCCCGCTCGAGGGTAAGCGCGTCATATTGCGTCCGGCCTGGAGACTTGTGATCGGTGCTGTTCTCGCCGCCGGAGCGGTGGGAGACGACCGTCGTCGCCCGGTGCAGCTGGCCGACCTTGCTCACGCCGAGGATCGGTTTGCCATCCCAGAGAAGCCGGAACTTATAGGTCTTGTAGGGGTCGATACGATGCGCGTTCTTGGGAAATCCGGTAGGCATTGTCAGCTAGCTCCTTGGGCGTTATTCGGCCTGCTCAGCCATCTGCTGGATGCGGATCACGACAAACTCGGCGGGCTTGAGGGGTGCAAAGCCGACCTCGATGTTCACGATGCCGAGGTTGCGGTCATTGGCCGTGGTGGTCTCGCCGTCGCATTTGACGTAGAAGGCTTGGTCGGGCGAGCTGCCCTGGAAGGCGCCCTGGCGGAAGAGGCCCATCATGAAGGCGCGCAGGTTCTTGCGGATCTGGGCCCAGAGCGGCTCGTCGTTCGGTTCGAAAACAACCCACTTCGTGCCGCGGAAGAGCGACTCCTCCAGGAAGAGGGCGAAGCGGCGGATCGGAACGTACTTCCATTCGGAGGGGAAGTCGTCATCGCCGTCCAGGGTGCGCGCCCCCCAGCAGACCAGGCCGCTGGGGAAGCGGCGCAGGGCGTTGATGCCGTTCTTGTTGAGAACGCCGTTCTCCTTGTCCGTGAGGTTTATCTCCAGGTCGGAGATGTTGCGGAGGCCCGCGTCCAGGCCGGCAGGCGCCTTCCAGACGCCGCGCGTGGAATCGGTGCGGGCCATCAAGCCGGCGAGCATGCCGGAGGGCCCGATCTTCTTGTTGACGCCGCCCTCGCGGTAGACGACGTTGGGGTAGAAGACAGCCGCGTTCCGCTTGACGATAGAGCTGCGGAAGGTGTTGAGAAGCGCCTCGTCCTGGACGATCGCCGGCCGCGGCGGCGCCGTCGAGGTAGTCCAGTTGTCGGGCGGATCGACGACGAGGAAGGCGCGGCGCTGCTCGCAGTACGTGCTGGCCGGCGCCCAGAGATCCGTGCGGTCCACTTCCTCGTCGCCGGGGAGAACCATCAGGTTGAACAAGTCGACCGGATCGAGGGCGTGGAACCCCGTCTGGACGGTCTCGTTGCCCAAGTACTCGGCCGAGGTCGGCGCGGTGCCGTCGTCGCCTGCGGCGCCGGCAGTCTGGAAGAGGCCGGCGGCGGCCGCGCCCAAGGGGTAGCGCCGGACGTTGAGCGTCATGTTAGCGCCGCCGAGGAAGGCATCGCCCGCTGAGACGATGGCGCTGGGGGCGGCGTTCGGCGTGCCACCTCGGCCCGCGATCGCGAAGTGGTAGCCCCAGACCTCGGCCTGCCAGCCCTGGCGGGCATCGTTCACGGCCGCCGCAAGCAGGCGGAGCTTCTGCCGCACGCCATCGAAGCCACCGCTGGAGTCGATCAGCCATTCGTCGGCATAGTGCGCCGGCGGTGCCGTTCCGCCCTGAGGAACCGACGTGGCCGGGATGGTGGCCTGGATGGCCTGGCCGCCGCTGATCGAGATTGAGGTAATGGCGGCCTGCGCCTTGCCGGCCAACTCGACGAGGTCGTTCAAGTCGGCGAAGAGCGAGGCGGTAGGCTCGGGACGGAAGTTGCTGAAGCGCACCGGCTCGATGCCGCCCTGGTCGAGGCCGAGCATGAGCTTACCGGCGATGTCGTTCTGCGGGCTGCGTCGCACGCGGACGCTGCGCGGACCGCCGCTGGCAGCGGGCGTATCCGAAACGATACGCACAGCGGCGAAGCTGCCGCTGGCGGAAACGGCGCCGGCAACTCTCTGAGGCAGGCCAGCAGCGGCGAGCTGAGGGTTGATTAGATCGCGGAGCCGGGTGGCGAGGTCCTGAGGCTGCCAGGCGTTGGGTAGGCCGCCGGCAGCGAAGACCTGCGAGAGATCGATAGCAACCCACTGCGTGTCGTCAACGTTGAGCTCGATCATGAAGGACGTCTGCGCGAATAAGGCCTGAACCTCGGCTCGAAAGTCGGCGATGGGCGCAGTCTTGAATGCTCGCGTCTGGCTGAAACCGGCGAAGCTGTTGTTGATGTCGGTGAGATCGGTCGCGCCGCCGGCGGCGACGTCCGGGTGAAGGGCCAGATTCACCAGCTCCGAGCTGCGCGAGACAAACGCCGGTGCGAAGCGGGTCGAGCCCGGGTCCATGGACAGGCCGATGTGCGTTTCGCGGCTGGCCTCGCGTTCGCCGTCCATCTGGATGACGACCAGGTTGAAGGTCTCGTCCGGCTGGGGCGTGTCGTAGTTGACCTCCAGCTGGATGCCGTTGCCGAGGCGCCCTTTCGACTTGGCCGAGATGTTGAGCACGTTCGTGCCTGCGAGGCTCTTGAGCGTGGTCGCCGCTGCCTGGGCGCCTTTGGCCAGCCGCACGACGTAGCATTCGGTGCCGCCGTTGGCGAAGAACATGCGCACGCTCTGGGCAAGCTGGCTCTTGGCGTGGGGGGCGCCGAAGGTGCGCTCGTAGTCGGCGAAGCTGAGGCAGCGGACGGCCTTGTCCATCGGTCCCTTGGTGGCGCGGCCGAAGAAGGCGCCGATCGACGTGGATACGCCGGTGATTGTGTGTACGCCGCTTGGCACCTCCACGACGTAGACGCCTGGGTAGCTGACCTGTACCATCTGGCTGCTCCTTCCGATAGTCGCCCGTCTGTGAGCTTGCTTTGTCGCCGGAGCGACTGCCCCGCCTCTAAGCCTCTGCCCGTCCGCACCTCTTGGCTCGGCCGGCCAGCAAGGAACGCATCGCATCCTTGAGGCCGTCAAGGCCGACGAAGCGCACCACGCTCGCTCCTTCCGTGTCCGCCAGTTCGCCGCGCCGCAGCGTGCCCTGCCTGTCCACAACAAGGCGCGCGATCACCGTCACGTACTGGCTCCCAGCAAGGTCTTCGGAGTGTGATGGCGCCACGCGTGCCTCGGTTCGGGAAGGGACGACACCGCACCCGCTGATATAGCAGGCATCCCTGAGGGCAGCCTTGGCTGCTCATGGATGAGCCGTGATTTTCGAGTGATCTTTGGCTGAGGTCGCTCAGATGCTCGCCGGGTTGACGCGGATTTGCTCGTAGAGGGCAAGCGTCGCGGGCTCCGGCGCCGCGTCAAACTCGGAGCGGAGAATCTGCTGACAGAGACGGAACTGGCGCAGGGCCTGGGCGCGTTCACCGAGTTGGACGTGACAGCGCATCACCAGCCGGTGCGCGTCCTCCCGACACGGGTCGTGCTCCAGGAGCTGGAGCGCCAGGCGAAGGCAGGACTCGTGGTCTAGCTGGCTGTGGTAATAGGAGGCGGCGCGGGCGAGCAGCGTCAGGTAGCGGGCGCGCAGGCGCTCGCGCTCGATGAGGGCCTGCTGGTCGTCGCCGACTCGAAGGTCGCCGCCGTACAGGTTAATCGCCTGGAGATAGGAGGAGATGGCGGCGTCTGGCTCCTGGCGAGCCTGCCGGTCGCCTCTAGCGGCGAGCTCATCGAACCAGGCGATGTCGACGCCCACGCCGGCCTCCGCGTTGAGCGAGTATGAGCCATAGAGGCAAAGCACTGGGGGAGCGCCCTCGAGCGCGTCGGCCAGCTGCTTGCGGAGGCTATGGACGAGACTGTTAAGCGCCTGGCCTGAAAGGAGGGGGTCGGCGTTGGGCCAGACTTCGCCCAAGACGACCTCGCGCGGCACGCGCCGGCGGTACCGTAGGCCGAGGCTGGAGAGAAGCGCCTCCGTCCGGCCGCCGCTGCGCAGGGCAACCGGCGAGCCGTTCTTGAAGATCGAGAAGGTGCCGAGCAGGCACACGAGGACCGGCCAAGGGGCCGCGCCGGAATGCGCTCCGGCCTTCAGAGCGTCCCAGGTGAGGTGGCTGCTGTCTTCACTCGGCGTATTGGCCAAGACGTCGTCCTCAGGGCGGCACGCGGGCGGCGGGGAGGTTCGACAGTTCCTGACGTAGCTATATCGGATGCGCCATCCTATTTACGGGTGGCCACGCCAGCCTGTCAAGATGGGCCCTTCATCGAATTCACCGACCTGTTGAGGCCCCGTCATCAAAGTTCTTGATTAGACGTAATGATCGCAGCCGCCCTAGGCGTTCGTTGCTAATCTACCCGCCGATAAACGTCGCTTTCCCCTTTGTCGCGTCCGGCAGGCGAGCCGACTAGTTGCCCTCGGAGGGAGCCATGGGTGCGCGCCGATTCTTCTTGGCCCTCGCCTTCGCCATAGGTCTGCTCTGCGCCTCAGAGCGCGTCGGCGTTCAGCCGCTGGACGACGCGTTGTCGCTGAACCAAGCCGAGGCCGCCTCCGGCGCCACGCTGCCGGTACCTGCGAACGCCTCGTTTGACGCCCCTTCCTACATCGACAACTACCCGCCGAACTCAACATTCGAGCTAGAGGGCGAACCGGTTGGCACCCCACCCACGAACCACGACTTCGCGACCGGCGATTTCACGGGCTGGTCGTACGGCAGCCGAACGAGCGTGCGGGCAGGTGGACCAACAGGCTACTATGGGCGCCTCGGCAGTTCCAGTTGCGGCGGCCTTTCTGGAGATATAACGTCTTCGCCTTTCACGATCGATTCCGACACGCAGGTGATAAGCCTCATGCGGGCGTGGGTCGGACCCTGCACCGATACTAAGACTTTCTTTGTCCGGGTAAAGGTTGGCAGCACCGTAACCGGCATTCACAGTAGCACCTGTGGGTGCATTACCGGTTTTGAGCGGATTGATCTCGATGTCAGCGCCTGGCGTGGACAGACAATTCAACTGTTCCTTAGAGGATACAGGGGCGTGGGCGTAACGAGTGTCGGCGAAATGCGCATAGAGCTTCCGGACTGGACCGTCGAGGATGGCCTTGCATTCCAGACCGCTGACGGGCCGACGGGCAACTTCGCCGCGCTGAACAGGAGTACGGCGATTCGCTCCCAGTCCTACACGCTCGGACCCAACGCACAGTCCCTCAACCTTGACCTGAAGTTCCTCGATTCCCCGTCTGGCGGCAATAGCTTCAAGGTGTTCGTGATCCCAGACGGCGGCCAGGAGGTTCAGGTGTTCTCCAGAATCTGCTACTGCGCCACGGGCTGGGAGCATCATTCCATCGATCTGACGGATTGGGCGGGCCAGAACATCCAGATCAAGGCTACGACTCACGTTGCCAGTGGACGGATCGCCGTGGACAACCTGGGGGTAGTTAACGTCGATCTGCCTGAGTGGACGGTTGTCAAAGGGTTATCCCGAGTCGACTCTGGGGGACCAAGCGATAAGTACGCAGTCCTCTATGGAAGCGCCGGAAACGAGATCATCTCGTCTCCGTTTACTCTCAGCCTCGAGGCAACCAAGGTCAGGCTCTCAACTAAGTTTCTTAGCTTTGGATCGAGCGGGAATATCCTCAGGGTCTGGGTGCTTAGCGGACCTTCCTTTCAGACCCAAACGGAGGTGGCGAGTCGAATCTGCTACTGCGTTACCGAATGGGAGAAGCTATGGGCCAACGTCGCCAGCTGGGCGGGCCAGACGATCAAGCTCCGGATTACGCGCGACGTCACGTCTAGCGGTTCCTTCGGCATAGATAACGTCGCCACCAACCTGCTGGAGCCGAATCTCGGCTTGGACCCGGAGTCGGAAGACACCGAGGACCCGATCAACACGAGCAACGGCAACTTCTACCACCAGCACACCGATGTCGCCATCCCCGCGAAGGGGCAGGTTCTTGGCTTCTCGCGGAGCTACAATTCCGCCTCAACCTATAGCGGTGACGTGGGGTACGGCTGGGTTCACAACTACGCATTTAGCGCGGAGGTACAGACGGACAACTCGGTCATAGTCCGCTTTCCGGACGGCAGCACGGCTCACTTCGCCGAAAGTGGAGGGAGCTACGTCGCGCCTCCCGGCGTTTTCTCGACGCTGGTGCAGAATGGCGACGGGAGCTTCACGCTCACGACCGTTTCGGCCCTCGAATACAACTTCAGCGCCGCCGGCGAGCTCACGAGCATCGTCGACCGCAACGGCAACGCCACGACGGTCTCTTACGATACGAACGGCTTCTTGAGCGCGGTTGAGGACGCCAGTGGCCGCTCCTTGACCTTCACGACTGACCCCAGCGGGCGAATCACAGAGGTCGCCGACCCGCTCGGCCGCACGGTTCAGTTCGAGTACGACGGTGCAGGTGACCTCGTAGAGGTCACGGACGTCAAGGGCGGGACGACAACCTACGCCTACAGCAATCACCGCATGACGTCTCTCGCGGACTCCAACGGCCACCTGCAGGTGACGAACGTCTATGACAACGCGAACCGCGTGGTGGAGCAGGCCGACGCGCTCGGTGGCGTCACCTGCGTCTACTACGGCTCTGGGCCGACCTTCACCAGCACGAACTGCCCCGGGGTCACTCCGACGCAGCAAGCGGGGCAGACCGTCGTCGTCGACCAGAGGGGCAAGAAGACGACCTACGACTTCGACACCAGCTTCCGAACGACGAGCGTCACGGACCACGACGGCGGCGTCACGAGCTTTGGCTACGACTCCGACAGCAACCGCACCTGCGTCACCGACCCGCTCGGCCACAAGACCGGCTTCACCTATGACAGCAACGGCAACGTCACGGGCGTCATCGACGCCGAGAACACGGACGCCAGCTGCGAGCTCGCCCAGGGCGGCGTCCAGTGGACTTACACCTACACCCCCCTCAACGACATCGACCTTGAGACCGATGCCCTCGGCCGGCAAGTCGATTACGCATATGACACCGACGGCAACCTGACTCAGGCCATCCGTAAAGATTCCGGCGGCACGACGAAGCAGCGCGCGTGCTTCACGGTCCCCGCGTCCGGCCCCAACAAAGGTCTCGCGACGGAGGTGATCGAGTCGTCAACGCTCAGCGACTGCACCGGCAACGTCACGAAACTCGAGTACGACTCCTACGGTAACCAGGCGGCCGTCATCGACCCGCGCTTCTCCGGCCAGCAGACGCCGCCCAAGACGACGATGACCTACGACCTCGGCGGCCGCCGCCTCATGGTCACCAACGAGCTCGGCCACGCGACGACGCTCACATACGACAACCAGAACAACGTTCTCACGGTCGAGGACGAGCTCCTCAACGTCACAACCTACACCTACGACGCCAAGGGCAACCTCTTGACCATCACCGACGCCAACGACAAGGTCACGACCTACGACTACGACGACGCCGACCGCCTCGTGAGCGTCCTCGACGCTGCCGGCAAGACGACGAGCTACGGCTACGACGCCGTCGGCAACCGCACGTCCGTGATGAACGCGAACCGGGCCGTGGTCGGCGCGGCGGAGTCGGGTGCCGCCTGCGGCGCCTCGGGCACCGGCAACGGCGTCGACAACGACGGCGACACCGTCATCGACGACGGCTGCCCGTCGACTATCTACGCCTACGATGACCTCAACCGGCTCGCCTTGGAGACCGACGCCCTCGGCAACGTTTGGAGCTACGAGTACGACGCCGCCGGGCGGTTGGAGACGCGCACAGACGCCGAGGGCCAGGTCACGACCTACGGCTACAACAACCGCAACCAACTCACCTCCATCAACTACCCTCTGGGCACCGCCGACGTCAGCTTCGACTACGACAACGCCGGCAACCGCATCGAGATGGTGGACGGGACTGGCACGACCACCTACACGCCGGACGCCCTCAACCGCCTCGCCTCCGTTACCTTTCCGGGCTCGCGCACCGTCGAGTACGGCTACGACGCCCTCGGCAATCGCGCGTCCATCACCTACCCCGGCGGCGCCGACGAGGTGACCTACGGCTACGACGAGGCGCACAACCTCGTCTCCGTCACCGACTGGAACGACGCCGAGACGGTCTACGCCTACGACGACGCCGGCAGGCTGACGACGGCCACGCTGCCCAACGGCGTCGTCGGCACCTACGCCTACGACAACGCCGACCGCCTGGCCGGCATCGAGTGGGTCAAGGACGCCAACACGCTCGCCGAGGTCGCCTACACCCCGGACGCCGTCGGCAACCGCACGCAGCGCGTCGACGGTCTCGGCACCCACACCTACGGCTACGACGACCTCTACCGCCTGACGAGCGTCACCTACCCCGGGCCCCAGACCGACACCTACACCTACGACGCCGTCGGCAACCGGCTGACCAAGAACAGCGACGACTACACCTACGACGCCGCCGACCGCCTTACCGCCGTCGAGGCCATAAGTTACGGTTACGACGACAACGGCAACCTCACGAGCCGCGGCAGCGACAGCTTCGCCTGGGACGCCGCCGACCGGCTCACCAGCGCTGCGATCAATAGCGTTGCGGCCTCGTACACGTACAACGGCGACGGGC
>Ga0209108_10000210_pt1 | contig 31318 bp, 52 predicted proteins | sample Rifsed10ft1_FD_184003 | JGI IMG/M metagenome (GOLD analysis project Ga0209108, IMG submission 184003) | Soil microbial communities from Rifle, Colorado, USA - sediment 10ft 1 (version 2) | ecosystem: Environmental > Terrestrial > Deep subsurface > Rock core/Sediment | place: Rifle, Colorado...
ATGGAATCGCGGAACAAGCTTGACATAGACGCCACGAACAAGGAAGTGCACAACGATGCTGGGGTGGTCATTGCCAAGAAGGCCCTCAGTGACGATGGGACGACTTACAGCGAAGCGGAGATGGTTGCGGGGCCGTAATGGCAATTGACAGCGCGCTGAAACGCAAAAGCATATCCGGCATTGGGGGTGGCATTCCAGGCGTGACACCGAACGCTGCAAAGCCGCAGGCGTGGCGGCAGGCGTCGGGGTGGTCATATGTGGGTATCCTCGCCGGCGGGGGACCGGCTGTGGTCGAAGAGTCGAAGCGAGGCACGTTCTGGCGCCGCTCGTCGTCGGTGCCGTAGGAGGATGGCATGGCGAACAATTTGGCGGGCAACCCGTGGATTGTGGACACCGCTGCCGCGACGGATTTGACGGTTACGGCTTTCGGGCAGTCCACGCGAATCAAGATCAAGTCAATTCGGTGGTCAGCGGAGGGCGCGGCGGCGGGGAATAACGCCATCGTGCAGGATGCGGCTGGGCGCAAGATATGGGAGGGAACGGCGACTGGGTCGAACTACAGCGAGTCAGAGATGGTGGAGCATTGGGTCTCTGGCCTCGTGGTGCCGACGCTGGATGCTGGGACGGTGTTCATCACGTTGGAGTAGGGTCGATGCCACGTCAAGCGGGGAACCAGCGATGGGAGCGGTGGTTTGAATGCGCCCGGTGCGGATTCGACTATCCTAAGAGTGCGTTGACGCGACAGGACGGGCTCCTTGTCTGCCGACAGCATTGTTTGTTGGAGCAGGGGCACGGGTACTACGTGAGCAAGAAGACGTTGCCAGAGGGCGAGGGATACCAAGATGAGCCGCAGGGCGATGAGGCGCTGATATAATGGATGAAAGAGTTTTAGCCTACGCAGCGGGGATCGTTGATGGTGAGGGGAGCATTTTCGTACACTGGCCGTCCGGTTCGTGTCAAAGTATCGCTCTTACCGTAGCCACACTCAGCTACGATTTGGCCGAATGGCTCCATCGTCACTTTGGTGGAAGGATTGGCGTTGTAAACCGAAAGGGTTTCAATAAAGTCGGTGAGCCGCTTAGGCCAGTTCACCGATGGCGAGTGAACGGGGTCGATGCTGAGCGGGTTATAGAGTTAATTAGGCCGTTCTTAGTAATTAAGCAGAAACAAGCGGCGCTTGCCCTAGTTTTTCGTAGTCTTGGCGGAGCGGGGCACAAAGTTAGTGATGAACTGTTCAAGAATCGGGCAACAGTCGCCGCGGCGATAAGCGAATTGAACGCTTCGGGGGGTTGTGGCAGTCTGGTTGGGGAGGGCTAAATTTGTCGAATATGACATACGCACGGCTGGCTGCCAACGTCAAGCGGACCATTGGCAACCGTGATGACATGGACACGGAAGTGCAGGAGGCCATTGACCAAGGTTACCTTCGTGCCGCGGCCACGCGGGGGGTCACGTTTCACGAACTGGACCAGTTGCCGGCGACGTTCAACACCGCCTCCGGAACTCGGCGGTACAACTTCGACACGACCATCCTCGCAGCCGGCTCCGGTCGTAACATCCTGGCGGTGTTTTCGCCCCTTCGGGATACGACCAACAAGCGGCCAATTCACGCCCACAGCGTCGGCCACTTCGACATGATGGATCAGTCGGTGAACGGGAAGCCGGTCTGGTTCGCCCACTGGGGCAATGCAATCGAGTTCCACCCAACACCGGATGGGACGTATGCGATACAGATACGCTATCGGTTGCGCCCGACGAGGCTGGCTGGCAACGGGAGCATCGTATTGCCGGAGGAGTGGGATTGGGCGGTTATCTGGGAGGCGGCGTACATCCTCAATGCCGAGACTGGGAACCTTACGAAAGCAGCGTTCTATCGTGATATGCGGGCGGACGTGGTACGAAGCTTGGTCACAACGTCGGAGGTTGAAGACGAGTACTTGGATATGGCGCTTGCGCCCGATCTCACGAGGTGAGGCGAAATGGACAAGTGGACGATGTGGCTGCTACGCATTGGGGCGAGTGTCTTGATCCTGTACTTTGGGTGGATGTGGGTGGAGAAAGCGGTGCTGTTTCCGTACCAGCAGATGCAACGCGCGGCTCAAGTGGAAGCGGCGTTGGCACAGTGTAAAGGAGGTCAGAAATGAGAAGGTGGCGTGGGTGGATTGGTGCGTGGACACTGGCGGCAATTCTGGCTGCCGCGTCGGGGTTGGCCGCGTTCACGAATACGTGGGACGAAACGGCGCCGGCTGGCTCGGCATTGGCTTCCACGATTGATGACCACATACGTCAGCTCAAGCTGGATGTGCGGGAGCGATTGGCCGCGTCATCCGCCGCGTGGAACACAGGCAATATTACGTTGGCGCCGACTGCGGTCACGTCGCCGGCCCTAACAATCACGGGCGGCACGTACACAACCGACATCAACGTGGTGTCTGTGACCAATACTTGGAACGCCGCTGGGGTGACGTTTACCGGGTTGGAATGGAATACAACAAACACGGCGTCTGCAGCGAACTCGCTCCTCTTCGACTTCCAAGTTGGCGGGTCGAGTAAAGGCAAACTTGATAAGGATGGCGACCTCACGATTGCGGGTAACTTAGTTGTTTCCGGCGCTGGCCCCCACGCCATCGGTGCGGCAGCCAACGCAGACTTTCAACTGCTCATTCAGGGGACCCTCGTGGGGAGCACGGGTGCGACCGGGATTGGCCTTTCGAATACCTTGACGGTTCCTGCGGGTCAGCTTGGGCGCGGCCTCCTCATCGCCCCAACATTAGAAGAGGCCAGTTCTGGGGTTCACGTGCTTATGACGGGTGCCACTATTAGCCCAATTTTTCAAGGCGGATCGGCCACCATGACCGATGCAGTTGGCCTGTATGTCTTTGTCTCGGGGGTTCCGGCGGGGACAACCAATGGTTCGACCTTGAAGATTGCTGGCCCTCCTTCCGGCGCGTCGAATAACTACTCGCTCTGGAGCGTCAGTGGCGGCGTTCGCTTTGGGAGCCTCGGGGCGTTCGTCGCTAGTGACAAGTACGTGGTCATCGACTCAAATGGCAATCTACACGTTTCCGCGCTCGGCCCGGCGTCATAAATGGCAAAGCCTGAACTCCCCACGCCAAACGAAGTTGCCGTCAAGCCTGGCGAAGCCATGCTCGTGCGGGACGTGCCACCCACCGAGCTTCCAGATCACGCTTCACCGTACATGCGAAACTTCTCTTGGAAGGATGGTAAGCTTGACAAGCGGCCGGGGGTGGCCAAGCTCGGCACCGCGCTGCTAAATGGCATCCCCATTGGTGGGGCTCGTATTCGTTGGACCAATGGCTCGTCGCTAACGGTTGCGCTGACAGCGAGCAAGATGTATAAGTATGACACCGGGACCAGTGACTGGGTTGAGATCACCGCTGGCGCTGGTGCGGGGTTGACAGGGGCCGCGACGCAGCCGTTTGGCTTCGCGGTGTGGCCGGAGTCGGATCGCTTCTGCTTCTCGCAGGGAGTGGACCAAGTACAATATACAGATGTGACGGCGACAAATTACAATGACTTGAATGCGAACGCGCCGCCGTGCTTCCAGATGGACATTATCAATCGCCGCCTCGTGTTGATAAAGACCGTGGAAGGCGGAGCGACCAAGGGTGTTCGCGTCCGTTGGTCCGTCAATGGGGACATTACAGACTGGACCGGGGTCGGTAGCGGCTTCCGTGACCTATCCGCCTTGGACGACTACGTTATCACAGGGAAGCGGCTCGGCGGGTCGCTATACCTTTACAAGTCAAACTCCATCGTCCGGGCCACTCCGACCGGGATCGCAACCGCGCCGTTCCAGTTCGACGAGTCGTGGGTTGTCGGCCGCGGGCTGATTTCAGGGCGTTCGCTGGCAACGCGCGGAACGCTGCATTATGGCCTCTTCAACGATGGCGTGTTCGCGTACAGCGGGGCGCAGTTTGTGCCCATTGGGGACAAGCGGGTCAACCAAGCTATTCTTGACACGGTGAACCCGAACCGGCTGGAGATGTGCCGCGGGTTCTTCAACTATGCGCGGCGCGAGTACTATCTGGCCACCTCGACTGGCTCGGCTGATCGCGCCGTCGAGGTTTGGGTCTACAACGAGCTGGCGGACAAGTGGTCCTATTGGGTTTTCTCGCAGGACCTTGGGGAGATGTTCGAGTACCTCGCGTCGTCGACCACGACGATTGATGCACTGACGGGGACGATTGACGAGCAGACGTGGATTCTCGACGCGGCGTTCAACCTTATCGGCTCGGGGATTGTCCTAATCGGCCTCCTCGACGGAACGGTTGCCCAACTCGACGTGGGCGTTTACAACGACCTTGGCACCGCCATTCGGATAGAGTGGCAATCGAAGGACTTCCGCATGGAAGCTCCGAGGCGGATGACCTCGATGGTTGGCCTCGGCATTGAGTATGAGGACCTCGGCGCAGCCGCGTTAGCGGTGGAAACCTCAACGGACGGTGGGCAGAACTGGGGCAACACGACCAACATCACCATCGGCTCGGCAAATGACAGCTCGGTCAAATTTGCCTGGGCGTGGTTCATGGTGACTGGGAACAAGGTCCGCTTCCGCATCGTCAATCAGACGTTGAGTCAGCGAGTTCGAGTCATCAATATGTATCCGATTGTCGCCGACGGTGGAGATGTGTACTAATGGCCATCATCCCAACGCCGAACATCATTGTTGCCCCAGCGTCGTACTCTGACTGGCGACAGTGGGCCGAGGATTTCATCCGGCTGTTCGCAGTCGAGCAGGCGGTCCTTCGAGCAGTCGTCAACGGCGCGCTGACGTTTGGTGATGCGACGGACCCGGGGAACTTTGCGATAGCGTGGCTGAAGGATCAGGTGACGAATGCCACACCGGACACGGATACAACGTACAACCACAACATTGGCCGCGCGCCGTTTGGCGTGTTGCTGGTTTTGCAGGATAAAGCCGCTTCCATATACAAAGGAGCTGGCGCATGGTCGACGACGACACTGACGTTGAAGGCGAACGTGGCGAGCGTGACGTTCACGGGGATGGTGCTGGCGGCGCCGGGGGACCAGTAGCCGCATCGGCAGTCACTTATGACCTGGTTCCGTTGGAGCTATCGCGGCACAAGATTGACTGGCTGTGGGGGAAGGTTAGCTCGTTTCCACAGGCGTGGGATGATTACCACGCTGGTAACCGCGAAGCGTTCTCGACCGTCCTCGCCAACCGAAACAACGTCTTCGTGGAAGTGTACCGACGGGGCGAACTCGAACCCGTGGGGATGTTCAGCGCAACCAATATCGTCCCGAAGCACATGGCGGAGGTTCATGTGGTCTTTTGGGATCGGTCGTTCAAGGGCCGCGAGGTGGTCGCTCACGACCTCCTCCGCCGCTTCGTGGCCGAATTCGGCCTCCAACGCATCGCTGCATTCGTGCCGGAGACAAATCGGCCCGCTTGCAAGTTCGCCCTCCGCATTGGAATGCGCCAAGAAGGGACCCTTCGGCGCGCTGCGTTGTACCAGGGCCAATACGTTAGTATGATGGCCTTTGGAATGGTGAGGGAGGAGGTCAGTGTCTAACTTTTTTACATCCCCATCGGCAGGGCCACCCCAGTTTGGCTTCGCGCCAGGCATCGCTGGTCCACGGGAGAACTTCCTTAGCCAGCTTACGCAGGCGACGAGTGGGGGGGTCACTCAGGGACCGACGCAGTTGCAGCAGTCTGGCGCGAAGGCGTTGGAGGGCATGCTCGGTACGGCGCCAGAATTCAACACGGCTGCGAACCCGGATAGTGCCATTCCCTTCCTCCAGGAGCTTGGCCCGTACGCTCCATATATCCAAGCGATAGAGTCACGGATAAAGCAGCGGCTTCCTACGGAGCTGGCGCAGGTTGGGGAGAAGTATGCGGGGGGGTACGGCGGAACGTCAGACTGGCTGCGGTCGCTGCAGGAGACCCAGGCCAAGGGCGAAACGGACATTGCCGCAGCGGTCGCGCCAGCGGTCCTCCAGGCGCAGCAGCTTGGGGCGAATACGGCACTTGGCTCAGTGTATGCCGGGTCATACATGAAGCCAACCTTGTCACCGGAGGCGCAATCGTTGCAGAGCCTGATCTCGGGGGGGACGGCGTCCGCGCCGCAGGCGTATGGGCCGAGCACGGGGGAGCAGGTGCTGAACGCGATGGCGCAACTGCTACCGTGGCTGTTCAGTGGGGGTGGAGGCGGGTTCGGATCGCCCAGTGGCGGGGGTGGTTCGAGTGCGTCGGGCATCTTGGACTTTCTCACCGGAGCGAAGAACCTTCCCGAGCTCGGAGGCAAAATCACTGATTGGCTTGGCGGGCTTGGAGGCGGGGGCGGCGCCGCTGGCGGACTTGGCCCGATGAGCGCAGCGGAGTGGACCAACATTGTCAACCAGCTGGGGCCGATTAGTGATGTCGGCGACTTGATGTCAGGAGGGTTCTTCCCTTTAGCTGGTAGCCCCGCTCTGGCCGGGGCGGATGTCGGGGCGAGTCTGACGCCATCGGTCGTTCAAGCTATGACTGGACTCTCTACGGCGGCTCCTGCCGCGGTTGGAGCGGGGACGGGAGCACTGGCTGGCGGTGTTGCGGGTGGTATGGGCGGGGCCGCTGGTGCCGAACTCGGTGGCATGGCGGCTGGATCGTTCGCTCCGGCCCTTGGATCACTTGGACCCATCGCGGCTCTACTGGCCCCTCTTGCGGTCGGGATGGGCGTCCAGTCCATGAGCCTCGGGGGCAACTTCAAGCCAGAGTATGACACGGCGGCGAACAGCCTCGTGCCGAAGCTGGCGACGTATGAGCCCGCACAACTTGGGAGGGAGATTCCGGCACTGCCCGTGATGGATCAGCTCGCGGCTACGGATGCGATTGCGGCTAAGATTGGGTTTGGGCGGGATGCCTATCAGGCCGCGCAGGTGGTTGGTCAGCAGGTGCCAGGGTATACCAACGTCAGGCCCCAGATCGCCGCGAAGTTGGCAGAGATCATGGTGCGGGAGAATCGGTACCCGACGCAGCAGGAGTTTATCAGTATTGCGAAGCAAGCTATCAACGCACAAGCTATGTCCCAATGGGAAGCGACGGTGATGGCCCAGGCAAGCGAGGGAAAGTCCACGATTGACGCGACGCAGCCACCCCGGCTGTTGTGAGGTAGGAGGCCACGATGGCGGAATTCTGGTCCGACGTGCCTACATCAACGCCATACCCCCGCGGTGCTGGCTACGCCACCGGCAGCGCGCTGAACTCCTTCGTGCGCAGCTTCATTGCGCAGCGGATGTACGCGGCGGAGGCGGAGCGGCGGAAGCGGGAGGAGGCGCTGCAGCGCCTGTCGGTCATTGGGAAGTTCGGGCCGGGGGCTGTGAGGCAGGCCGCCCCGGGGCTTGGCTTCCCCGAGATCGGCAACATCCCCGTGCAGCCACAGGAGCGTGGAGCGGAGATTCTCAACCAGATGCTCGCAGGGCAGGGGAGGAAGTTGGAGGACCTCAGCGACGCGGAGTTGATGGCGTTGGAGACGGTCAACCCGCAGCTGGGGCAGGATATACGGGAGCGGCGGCGGATGCGCGAGGCGTGGGATAGGTTTGGTGAGATGGGCGGGGTTGGGTCGGAGCCGCCGTCTGACCTCACGCCGCCAAGCATGGGGGGCCGGGCGCCTGCGGCTATTGCTCCCCCAGCGGCGTCAATGGGCGCCTTGGGTGGCGGTCGAACGACTAAGAAGGTGACGCGGGGCATTTCTCCGACCGGCTACCCAACCATCTCCGCCGAGGAAACGACCGCGCCGGAGTCGATAGAGGAGCGAACGACACGAGAGGTCGAGGAGCTGAGGCCGCAGTTGGAGGCGCAAGTGAGGGAGCAGATGGCCGCGGGCCGCTTCGCCATGCCGGACATAGCCAAGCGGGGTGGGGTGTCGCCGGATGACTGGGTGGCAGCCATCGTCAACTCAGAGTTGCAGAACCGCTTCCCAACGCGGGAGATCAAGGGGCTGAAGCGCTCGGACCTCGTTACACAAGCGCAGAAGACGCTGCAGCAGCGGTCGGCGGATGAAAGGGCGGAGCGGGCGGAGGAAGCGTTGACGCAGGGGTGGGCGCGAATTGATGCGCTGATGCAGCGCATGACGCAGGAGGCGAAGCGGGGGAATCAGGCGGCGGAGCAGCGCGACAAGGCCATGGCCATCCAGGGGCTGCAGAGCCACATCAATTCGTTGCGGTTCAACCTCGCTCAGCGGATGACGCTGCTGCGGTCGCTGTTCCCGGAATCGGCGGAGACGGTAGATAAGGACGAGTACGTGCAGGGGTGGCAGAAGGACCTTGCGGAAGCGCAAGATCGGATGAATCAGTTGAGTGGGGTGAAGGCACGCTCGCCGGGCGTTTCGCCAACAATTCCCGTGCCGCCGGCGTGGTTGAAGAGGAAGGATGGTGCAGGGCGCCAGCCGGCAAAGCGACCAACGCAATCGCAAGCTGACCTCGAAGATGCGGGGTTCACTCCGTGAACATCACCGAGTTCTACCGCAACGCGGCGGAATTGAAGAAGGCGTTCGACGCCGGGCAGGTCGCGCTGGAGGACCTGTCCGACGAGGGCAAGACTGCCCTGGCGATCGCTCGGCGGCAGATCAGTGTCAACGATCTGTCGAATGAGGGGCGCGAAGCGCTTGGCCTTGAAGCGTTGCCAGCGGGGCCGGGTGTTGGAGAGCGTCTGCTGCACGGCGCCGGTGATGTTATCGAGGCGACTGGCCTGGGGGAGTTTGGCCGCCGCGTTGGAGAGCAATACGCCGGGGCGACGGAGACGGTCCGCGAAGCGCCGGGTCAGATTCTGCAGTCGTTGATGGAGGCTGGGCGCGAGACTGGGCGTGGGCGGCTTGGCGAGGCGGCTACAGAGGTTCTCGGTGCCGTCGGTCACGCGGGTCGGCTAGCTACAGCACCGTTTGCACCTATACTTTCACTTGGAGCGGTGCCTGGAGGGATGGTCACCGAGGAGATTGGCCGCGCGGCTGGTATTCCACCAGAACAGCCACTGACGCCGGAGTGGTTGACCGGCGCGGCGACACCGGAGTTCACAGCCCGCGGCGTTGGCGAGCTGCTCGGCTCATTGTTGGTGCCGGGGATGGAGATGGGCGCGAGGATGCCGAGGCCGCCTCGCGGCCCATTTGGGCCCGTGCGTGGAGAGCCAATTCCAGAAGGGGCAGCTCTTCCGCGGCAGGGTAAAGGCCCATTTCCAATGCCGTCGGAAGCGGCAGAGCGAATGGCTGGGGAACCGTGGGCGGCCCCGCCAGCTGGTCAAAGCCCTCTGCGCCAGGTTAGCGAAATTGACCCGTTATATGAAGAGTTGGTGGCAGAGGCTCAGCGCCGTGCATACACCGGGCCAGAGGCGCGGCCAACACCAGAGGAGCTGGCGCGTCCAACGGACCCTCGCGTTGCACGGCGGCTGGAGGTTATTGACTCGGAGGTGGAGTTGCGGCGACGCGAGGCGAAGCGGGCGGCTACGCCAGAGGAACGTCTGGCGATTAGTGGCCGCTTGCGTGTGCTTCGCAAGGAGCGTGCCGAGTCGGTCAAGATGCTTCGCCCGGACATCCCCGCACCGGGGCGGGCGCCGAAGGGGCCGAGGCCAACGGCTCCGGTGGCCCCCACGCCAACGTCACCTTACGAGCAGTTCTTCGGCGAGTATCAGGAGCAGGTGCCGCCAGCGCCAGAGAGCGGCCAGCGAACGGCGTACGGCCCAACGCCCGGGTTCACGCAGACGGGGGAGTTTGTGCCGCCAGTGGAGGAGCTGGTTGGCCTCGAGCCGACGCAACGCCTTTCAGAAGCGCAGCGAGTTGGGGGGGAGTTCTACCCTGGAGTGCGCGAGCTGCGAGAGGAGGAGCTGGCGCAAGCGCTGGACACAACAAGTCCGCAGGCGCAGGCGGTTGCCCGGGAGGTTGCGCAGCCGGTGGTCGTCCCAACCGATGCGGCCATTTTGGAACATTCACAGATCGCCGTCGAGAACGACCTTGCGTCAGCGGCGTCGGATCGCATCGTCGCCGAAGCGGCGAAGCCTCCAGTCGCCGCCGTTAGCCCGACGGCCCCGAACTGGTTCCAACGCGCTTGGACTGGCGAAACGCGGGAGGTGCCTTTCGAGGGGCCGAAGCCAATGCCGGTTGAAGGGGCCGGCGGACCTACGGCTACACAGCCACCGCAGACTCCGCCACCTCCAGCGCAGCCGGTCCGTATGCACCGGCAGACGCTGGAGCGGCTGACGAAGATGGGGTTCAGCGAAGCGGAGGCACAGCGGGTCTGGGGTGCCGCTGCAGCAGTCCCGAAGGGGCGGCGGCTGTTGATGAAGATGGCCAAGGAGGGTGTCACGGCGGATGTGATGCGCGAGCGCTGGCTGGCGCAGGGCCGCACGTCGCTACCCGAGCTATATGAGGGTGGTGGAACGAAGTCCGCCGAGGGGATGTTGATTGCGGACCTCAAAGCGGCGGGGCACGGAGTCACCGTCGGCGAGTCGCTGACGCCCTTTGGTGAGACCGGGAAGCGCATCATGCGCGCGGCGGCGAAAGGGGCGGAAGTCACCGACTCCATGCTCGAAGCCCTTGCAGAGTCGAAGGGGTATAAGGTTGAGTGGGTGACTGTGGCCGAAGGCCAGAAGACGTTTCGGGCACCCGAGCTGGTTGGCCCCGCAGGCCGGATGAGAATACATGACCGAGCGGAGATGGCCCGCTTCTTGTCCGTTGAGGGCCCGGGGGCTGCGCCGGTCGGTTACGAAGGCGTTGTGCCTCCGGCCTACTTCGCTGACGATCTGATCGCTGCGTTGGGGGACGACAGGATTCGCGTGGTTAGCAAGTTCCATCCACTTATGAAGCGGATGAACAACTATGGCCCGGGAGTGGATGTGGCCCATCTGGCGAACATTGGCACCGTCACTGCCAAAGCCGTGATGGCGACTGACCCGGCCGCCCACCTTTTCAACCAGCGTGGGATTGAGCTGTGGACTCATACAAAGCGCACCATTGGCCGCCTTCGGGATAAGGTCGATAAGTTCACGGACAAATACGGCCTCGGGGGCAATAAGACAGAGTCGAACAATCTCTTCGCCGCTATTGACATTCTGAACCGTGGCAACATGGACGAAATCGCTCAGCTTCGTCAGCGGGTCCGTCCTGAGCTGCTTGATGCTGCGATTGTCGAACATCGCGTGCTCGTAAATGCAGCGGCGGAGTTGATGGAATCCATTCGCTCTGACTTCCGCCGCGTTTCGGGAACGTACATCACCCATTGGCCGTTGGAGCAAGAGTTGCTGAATGTCGAGGCAAACTTTCGGCGCTACAGCGATCTAGCGAAGCAGTTCCCTGACCAAGCGGTTTACTCGGCGGAGGCTCAACGGCTCGGCGGTTTGGTTGAAGAGGTTCGGCGGACCAATACCGACGCGAAGTTGAAGCGGGCGACGTGGCTACCGGAGCAGGGATACTTCGGTCCGATTGACGAGAGTCGGACGTGGAATTTGGCTTACGAAACTTCTGACTATCGTGGGGTGATGCACAAATATCTGGACGGCGTTGAGAGGATATTCTTCACTGATCGCTTCTTGCCTGAGGCGAGAACGATTCTCAAGGCGGAGTCATTGAAGGACAAGCCGCTTCTTGTTCGGCTGATGCACGAGCATATTGGCGCGTTGATGGGCGGTGCTGGAGCCCGAAGCCGAGTTGCAACGTATAACTTGGCAATGCGGATTACGAAGAACCCCATGAAGGCGATGAGTGTGGCGGGAGACGTTGACCTCGGAGTCAACATTTACAACAACTTCATGGTTATGAAGGCGATGGGTCTCAAAGCCAGCAACCTCATCGCTAACGCGCTAAACCCGTTCATGACGGGGTGGGCGGAGGTCGGGTCACGGGCGTGGCTGCATGGGTTGAAGTCGGCATTCACCGTAGACGGCTGGCGACTAGCGGAAGCGGTTGGGACAGCGACGCCGGTTGGCAAGCCGCTTCGCTTCACGCCATACTCTCGGGCGGAAATAGCTGAAGGTTTGTCATCGAGCCTGAGAGGTGGTCACATTACGTTGAAGGTCCTCGACGCCGTGACGGGAAAGTTGGCGCAAAAGACGATGGCGGCCCACACCTTCATTGAGAAGTTTAACCACGTTCATATGACCAACGCCGGAGCGTGGAAAGGGCGAAACATTCTCGGGTATCACCCCGTTCAAGCGGCGAGATACGGCGCAGCCGTATCCCGTGGCACGAACTGGCTGTATGGAATGATAGACAAACCTGCATTGTTTACTGGACCGGCTGGTCGCGCTGTGGGTCTTTTCAAGACGTGGGTTGTCAACTACGTGGAGAAGATGGTGGACTATGGCCGGATGGCCGTTCAGGATGGGAACTCCGCTCCGCTAATACGCAGTGTAGTCGCGTTGATGCTGACTGCCGGCACTGCGGGGATTCCGATGTACCGTGAGGCGAAGCAGCAGATTATCAAGCGGACGGGGAAGGACATCCTGCCGGAGATCAACCCGGTGGAGTGGCTGACATGGATGGCCGGCCTCGGCTCGGGGTGGACGATTGAAGGGGCGTTGAGCCCGTTCAACCTCCCGCAGACGCCGGGTGGCCTGGCCGACACTATTGCCCCACTCAGCACCCTTCGGGAGCTTGGGACGGACCCGCTCAAAGCGGTTACACCGTTAGCTGTCAGCGGAGCCATCGAAGCGCTAAAGGAAACGGCAGCTGGCCAGGCGTTGCACCCAAAGACAGGGAAGCCGATTGCACGGCGCGGAGCGGCAGACGTAGCCGCAACGGCCTTTCGACTTCGGCAGCCAGCGCAGGCTCTGCGGGCACGAGCGCTGTCGGAGATCGCCAACGCATTTCAGGGGGGCAACGCAGCGTTGGTCCGGAGGATTGTTGCCGACGCGAGGCGGCAGGGACTGTTGATTGACCAGGGGACGATAGCGGCAATACGGAGGAGGGTGGAGGTGGAACGGCGAGCGCCGTCGGCCGCGGCCATCCTTGGGAGGGGGCTGGATTGAGTGAAGGCAATTCGCATAACGTGCCGTGGAAGTGGGTGGCGGGCATTCTTGTCGCCATGGTTTTGGCCATGAGCGCCGCTTGGGCAAGGGACATCACCACCCGCGTGGCGGTGGTTGAGAGCAACATGGTGACGAAGGAGCAGTTCGTCCGCCTGGAGGACAAGATTGATCAACTGTTGATGAGGCGGCGATGATTGGTGAACTGTTGGAGCAACTTCGCTGGCTTGCGTACACGGTCTATATGGAGGCCGAGGGCGAGCCTTATGAAGGCAAGCTCGGCGTGGCTTACGCCATCTGTAACCGCGCACGTTCAAAGAAGCGGAGCGTGTCGGATGTGGTGTTCCAAGGGTGGCAGTTTAGCGCGTGGAACACGGAGAGTCCGACGCGGCTCAAGCTTGATGAGATTTCGGCGGGGCTGTGGTCGGATTGCTACAAGGCATCCGCTGCCGCTTACTTCGAGCTTAGCGACGATCCAACGAGTGGTGCAACGCACTATCTCAACGTTGAGGCGACGAAGGCGGCGCGTCAGGGGACGTTGCCGAAGTGGGCGGCGGACCCGAACGATGCAACGCGGGTCAACGAGGTGTTGGTGGCCGTGCGGCTTGGCCGCCACACGTTCCTGCGGGACCCTTCGTAGTGGATGAGTGGTGGGAGTACAACCTCTGGAGGACAGCCTGATGTCACTCATTTCCATTATTGACTTCTGGGGTGGCCTGGATAAGTGGGTGAAGCGCCTCGTCGTTGTGGGTGGGGCGATCACTCTCCTGAGCCAATTCTCCGGCGCGATTCTGAGTATCACTCTGGACAACCACTATGTCCTAGCCGCCGAAGCCAAGGCCTATGTAACCACCGTCGAGTTGAACCGCCAGATCGGGGACGTGAAGAAAATTCAACTGGAGTCAGAACGACGGCGGCTACGGGATGAACTCTATAAACTCAAGAGCATGAACCGCCCCCAGGACCGGCAACGCATCCTGCAACTCGAAGACGACATTAAGGACATTGACCGTCAGTTGCGACGACTCGAACAAGGGAGGTAGAACATGAGTGGATGGAAGACGTGGGCAGCGGCAGCGATTGTGGCCGGAGGGGCCATCTTGGAGTTTCTAGGTTACGGGGAACTAGCCAAGCTCCTTTATGGAGCGGGCGGGGCCATTGGGCTCGTTGGCCTCGGTCACAAGATTGAGAAGTCTGGGGGGTAGATGGGTGCCCTGGGCGATCTTATTGCCGCTATCGCCCTGAAATTCATTCAGGCGTGGCTGGCCCGGGCGGACCTTCAGCAGAAGGCCAAGCTTGAGCTGGCGCTGGACATTGAAAGGGTGGGAAATGAAGCGGCGCGTCGGGCGTTGGAATGGAAGGCTGATGCTGCTAGTCGTTCCGATGGTGGCGCTGGCCTTCGGGTGCGTGAGGGCGCAGGCGGGATCGCCCTACCGGGTGAGGATTCCGGTCCTTCGGGCGGAGCCAACTGAGATTCCTTGCATAATTGCTGAGGGGCGGGCTACCTGCGTTCTGGTGGACAGGGGTGACTGGCAGGCGGTCGTTCGGGAGTTGAAGGCCGCTTGCCTAGCAAATGGTCAGACGCCAAAGGAGTGCCAGACGGATTAGGGCAGACTATACATAACCGCCGTTCGACGCCGCCTCCGCCCTGCGATGATTGCATGGTGGAGGCGGCGTTCCTCATCCGTGACAGGGGTTCCGTCATCATGGCACAAGGGGATGGCGCCCTTGCCTCCCGGCTTCCATGGCTCGTTACCCTGAAACTCTCGCATTGCCAGCCTAGCCGCGATTCCACACCGCTTGCAGTGAATGGAGAAGATTTCGGTGGGGCGATTGCAATGAATGCAGTGGCGGTCGCTCATTGGCTACCTCCTATTCGGCCCGCCCCTTGGGCGCGGCTTCACCCCGAACCGCTTCAGCAGATGGTACGCTCCGCTTCGCGTCAGCCCCAACTTCTCCCCAATCTGCTTCGCTGACATTCCTGAGTCGTACAACTTGTCAAGCCACTCCCTTGCGGAGTCGGAGCCTTCGGCTTGCGCCTCGCGGCGCCATGCAGCAATGTCTTTGCCCATTGAGCGGCCTCCCCCAACATTGTGCCAGAATTGACACAATGTTCAGCGCTTCGTTAACATATAAAAGTGCACCCGCCTCGTGGTGTCACGAACTTCCTTGACAACCCCCGCCTGCTCCAGCGTAGGGATTATCTTATTGCTGAGGAGGTCAGCGTTCACGCCGTACCTGTATACCCGTTTTAGCAGCGCACTGTGATCAATCTTCCCGCCAGCCTTCGTGATGGCCTCCACCACGACTTCGTAATGCCGCCCCTGCTCCGTTACGTCCACGATGCTAAATGCCTCCGGCATGTACCGCTGAGTCAATTCGAGAAGGGCGAGGGCTCGTTGGAGGGTGTTCTCTGACAACTCCATCGGCAGCTCTTCGCTGATGGTGAGGATGAGTGCGAGCCGGATGAGATGGTCCGGCTTGCGCTCGAAGTAGCCGGACAACTGAAGGCTGTCATGCTGCTCCTGCCGCGAGGTGGCGTACCACGCTTCGTACCACTCCTCCGCCTTCGGAGTCATCATGACCGCACCGCTGAGATTGGAGTATGAGACTAGCTTTGCCTGCAGCCACGCTCGGAGGGTCGCGTCTGCCGGCTTCGGCAGGGCGAATATGCGTGGAGTGTCCGCCTGGACAACAAAGACGAAGCGGCTGATGGTCCCACCGAGGAAGGCGGATTGGGGGATGGAGTGGGCGAGGCCATCTGGCGTGATGCCGCCGAGCAAGTGGACAGCGGGTGACTGCAGCGTCAGCCGGCCCTTCGTTCGGGTCACGTAGTCGAAGGGGCCTTCGCGGCAATCGGCGATGGATGTCAACATAAGCACAAGCCCCTCGTTGAACTCCTGCTTGCCCATGAAGACGCCGAGCTCAGGCGCATGGATAAAGAGGGACGGGTTCGCGGTGGAGATGGACGTGCCACCTACGGACGCCTTCGCGGTGACCTGCCGTGCCATCACGTCGAGGATGCCTTCGGGGGTGCCCTTCTCGCTGAGGATTTCAATGACGTTGGAGTCACGGAGGAGGCCGACGGCGATGTTCAACGAAGTGGACTTCTTGCATTTGCCCGTCGGGGCGACGAGGACGATGTAGTGGTTCGGGTACACACGGTAATAGTGTTTCTCGAAGAAGACGCGGCGCGAGAGTGCAGCGCCAACCACCGACACTCCATTCCAGAAGTGGAAGAGGATGGGAGCTTCGTGACCGCGAGTAAACTCGGCGTAGCGCCCAAGCCACCCACCCTTTGGGAACAGTTCTTCGAGCGAAGGGCGAAGCTCGGGCGGCGTCAGCGCGTCTTCCAGCTTCGCCGGGTCTTCACAGCCAATAGCAAAGGCGAATGACGCTGGAGAGAGTCCAAACCGTGTACGGATCGCTTCTGCCAGTTCGTCCCGCTGCGTCGGGGCCACGAATTGCCCGAAGGAGCGGAGGAAGTGGATGGCGTTCGTTCGCATTTCGACGTTCGCCCAGTTTATTGAGGGACTTTTTAGCAGGTTGCACAGCCGGTCTAGCTGTTCCCCGATGACTTTGTCGTGCATTGGCCGCCCTCATCGTGCCAATACCTCCGCGGGTTTGCGATAGCCTCCAGGGCACCACGTGCGCCCAGATTTGTGCCCGCAGGTTAAGTAGTTAAAATCGCCGATGTTCCACAGCCGAACCGGCTTGCGGCACACCGGGCATATGCCTAAGATAGGCTTTCCATTTCTCCCCAACTCTCACCTCTCGTCAGGTCCATCTTTATGGCGACCTCTTTCCCTTCGATGATCGCTCTGTGCGCGTATGCGTCACGAATTTCGTCGGCGACTTTATTACGGTCCTCACGACGGCAGAGGGCGAGTACTGAGTCATGCACTTGATTAACGAGCGGACAACCGCGTTTATGGAGCGTGAGAAACCCAAAGTTGATGAAGTGGGCTCCGGTAGACTGGATGGGGTCGTTGACGCTAATGCCTCGAAGCTTGTCCTTCGGCTCGAACAGGCGGCGCAGGCGTGTGCTCCCGTCAGGGAGGGTTGACCGGATTTCTCGGGTGGCGAGAGCGGATTTATATTGACGATCACGCCAAGTTGGTATTTCGGGAAGGAAGCTTCGATACGAAGCCATAGTTGCTTCGAGATGGGACAGTGGTATAAGGATACGCGCTTCGGTAAGAAGCTGCTCCTGGATAGTTGGGACTTCGGCCCAGTAGTTGTCCGCGAATACAAACTTCTTGATAGTGACGTAGCGACGGTGGCACTTTTCGTGGGTGGGGCAGTTTGTGTCCGACGCCTTGCGGGCATGGGCGGCTTCCTCCTCCGTGGTGTGCATGACGTTGACCATATTGACAATGTGAATGCTCTTGCCGGCGGCGATAGCGTCGAGCCAAACGCGGACACCAGCTGCGTTGGCCATGAGGACCAGTTCGAGCTGTGCCGCGTCGGCCTGGATGAATTCGTATCCGGGTGGAGCGCAATAAATGCGTCGGATGTCGTCGGGGATGTTCTGAAATTCAGGGCCAACGCCCCATGGCGTAGTCCACTTACGGCTTTGCAGGCGGCCTGTTCGCGTGGTGACGAGGAAGCGGGTGCGGATGCGGCCGTCCGACCATGGACGAATGTGGAGCCACGGCTTCGCCTTCGGCCCAGCGAGAAAGGTGCCGTAGTCCTTTGACTCTCCACGATACTCCGCAATGTTGGCGAAGACGGCTTCCACCGGCGTCCCCGCCGTCTTCAGCAGCGCGGTGACGATTTCCATCTTGTCAGCCTTCGGGGCGCCTTTGTCAGTTTCCCGACCACTATGGAAGCCAAACTCGCGGAGGAGCTTCGCGGTTTGCGGGTTGCTGTTCGGGTTGTAATCAGGCTCGTTGATAATTGCTGCGCAGCCGCGAAGGGACTCTCGCAAGCGGCCCATCTTCGCCAGGCGTTCACGCTTCGCTTCCTCCATGCGGCCAAGATCAACCGGCATTCCACGCATTTGCATGGCGTAGACCGCTGAGGCGAGCGGTTGGAGGTAGCCAAAGTAGTAATGCTTCAGCCCGAACTCGCCGAGCTCGAACCAAAGGTCCTGCTTGCTTTCGTAGGTAACGGCTACGTCGCAACCATTGTAAGTAGTCAAAACTGGACTGAGCTTCACGAATGGTCCTCCGCTCTATGACAAGCTGGGCAAAGCCGCTGTTTCAATTTCTGTTCCACAGTGAAGGCACGGCACTTTCATGTTTCACCATTGGATTGAACTAAGTCGCATGATCCGGCCTCATTGCGTCTTCCATGTCTTCCGCGAGGTGCTTGTACCCACAGGCGCGGAGGACCGCACCGATGCCGTATACGGGACCGTCTCGATCGGGGTCATAGGTCGCCTTGGCCGGCCGTGAGAGGATGGACTGGTTGTGCGGGCACGCCAGCGGGTTCCCTTCGAGAATCCATTGTTGGCAGTCGCGGCACCAGAAATACAAATCCGGCAGGCCGGCCTTCCAGCGGATGAAATTGTTCATCGAGTCACCATCCATAGGCAAAAGAGCCATGAGAATCCAGCCTGGCGACATTCGATCAAGATGCTGGCCAAAGCAATGCAGATGGTAATAATGATGCCAATAACTACAGCAGCGGAGATTATGATTAGCAGCGGCCTTGCGATCATTTGTCCTCACCTTCTTGCTCTTTAGTCCACGACGGTATCAACGACTTCCACTCCCTTCGTAGCGTGTGCACCGAGCCAACGAAGCCGAGGCCGTGCGGCAGCGGCGGGTACAGAATGGCGTGCATTACGTGAGTGTCCCACCAGCGCCCGGCGCACTCGAAGCCGTACTGCTCCAACCAGAAGCGGTCATGCTGCTCGAAGTGAACGATTTTGTCCACCTCGGGGTTGGCGAGGAGTCGGTAGATGGCTTGGATGACGCGAAGCTCGTCTGGCTCGCGCCAGTACCGCTCGCCTTCGTTGTTGATGAACGGGACGACCAGGGCGACGCCGCCCGCCAGGCCGAAGCCGATGATCGTCAGCACGTCCTGCGGGTTCTCGATGTCAACTGAGACCTCCACCTTGACCTCTTCGACCGCCGCTAGAAACTGCTCGACCTCATCGGGGGTCGTCGGCACGAGGAACTCCTCTGGGGGGGCGACGTAGCCATCCTTCGCCAGCGTAGCCGCACGGCGGAGGTCGGCGACGACCACCTGCCACATGGATTGGTCGTACATTAGCGCAGCGGGATGGATCGTTGGCACGATGAGGAAGTCGTAGATGGGTGACTGGTATGGGAAGCCACGGAAGCCATATATGCCCTGCCCAGCCTGCGGTTTTCCTCGTGCATCCCTCGAGCAGCGCTCCGTTAGCACCCAGTTGGCCCAGCCCCCGAGCGGGACGACCGCGTGGGGCTGGATTTCCTTGAGGCGGGGTTCGAGGAAGTGCTCGGCGCAATGCCGCGCCGCCTCCTCCATGCCTGCGAACTCGTCCGCGTCATCATTCGGGATGCGGCAGCAGACGACGTTTTCGATGCGGACGCTGGAGCGGGGGATGGCTGCGCCAGCTAGCAGAGCGGTGAGGACGCGGCCTGCGCCGCCGGAGAAGGGTCGGCCGAAGGCAATCTCCTGCCCAGCGGGGCCTTCGCCAACGACGACCAAGGCCGCGTCTGGCGGGCCGTCGCCCCAGACGGGGCCCGGTTCGTCCCACAAGGGGCAGCCGGCGCACTCCGGCGGCTTCCGGGAGGACCAGGTGGGCGCGTCTGTCATTCCCACTCCTTCGTCAGCACCGACTCCAGCATCTTGACCTGTTCCAGCACGGTCGCCGTCAGCGTCCGGATGGCCGCGAGGTGGACACGGTGCGCGGCGGCGAGAACCGCCTCGTCGTAGGAGAAGGCTGTCGTCTTGCGACCAAGCTCTAGCTCAACGGCAACCTTCCACTCACCTGGGTCGATCAGCAGCTCCTTGCTCACGGCGGCCTCCTTCCTTCGTCGAAAGACTCGGCGAACGCGGCCATCATAGTCGTCCCACGGCCACTTCCACCATGCCACGCATTTCCACGTCTCGTCTACGGCGACGCGGGGGTTGATCCACCAGAACGTGCTCGGAGCCAATCTGCCACCTCTTCCACCGCGCAGCGTGCGCCGCAGAGGCGGCGCTTGCCGCCGAAGCCGACGGGTTCGTCCAGCGCTCGCTCGACGGTCAGTTTATACCCATCGTCAACAAGGTCCCACCACCCATCCTTGCGGCCGTCGCTACGTGAGCTGCAGCGATCGCAAGTGAAGATGACTTCAGTCCCCATCCGGGACCTCCTCCGCCGCCGGCTTGGCGAAGATGATGAGGTCGCCAACAAGCGGCAGTATACGCCGATCCTCCTTCGCCTTCTCCACATGAAACGCCTGCCAAATCGACGTCGGCCACGGGCATGCGATGCGGTCGAGGCTGAATAGGCCGGCTTCGCAGAAATAGCGATACCACACGAAGGGCCAGTCCATGAACGGAAGGCCCTCCGGCAGGCGGAACTTCTGTTTCATCATAATGGCGGCGACCGTGCCACCGGGCGGCAAGGCCGCGGCGGTGTCTTTGGCCAGCTTACGAAGGAAGCTGATGAACCCGGGGAAGTCCAACGCCGAAGCGGACTCTTCAACGTAGTCCTCGGCGACCATGTTCCAATATGGCGGGTCGAGGAAGATGAGATTGGGGCGTTGCTCATAAGGCGGGTAGCCTTGTGTAACGTCCCATTGGAAGATGTCATCTCGCGTCGGGGCGATATCCGAAGCGTAGCACGTGCGGCCCATCGCCCGGCACACGTCCACTGTAATCCCGCCGCCAGCAAATGGGTCCGCGATTATGTCGCCGTCGTGGGACCAGTAGTGAATGATGTTCTCGATGAAGTCGCCGGGGAGGCCGCCCGGGTGCGGCTTCCCATACTTCGGGTTCAGCCCCCCGAAGGACCACATATCATAGACCTTTGGCTCAAAGTCCGAAGGGGTCTTGTTCAGCTGGCCGACCAGCCTGAACACAGAGTCGATGGACGACTCGCCACGGTCCAACGCCTCCACCTTCAGCTTGATGAGTTCGGACCGCTCGGCGGCGGACCATATGGCCTTCATCTTGTGGTAGGTGCCGTGGCTGAGGCCAACTGTCGCGGCGGCGATGTCTCGGGCTTTGCCTGGGATGGATGTGTGCTCGTGACCGAGGTCCGTCCGACGCCCCTGGCGCGTGTTGGCTTGGACGGCCTCGATCTCCTCAAGGCGGCGCGCCTCGCGCATGATCTCGGTGTATGTCTTGCGGCGGTAGCGGTTGTGCTCAATGACCAGCCGTTCCAGCGCCAGCGGATCGGTCTCCGCTTCGACCTCGCAGTCGAGTTCTTCGAGGCCGATGGCCTGAGCAGCCGTCCACCGTCGGTGGCCAGAGATGATCGTCCCGTCGTCGGTGATCTTGAGCGGGACCAGTTGGCCGAGCTCTTTGAATACAGCCTTGAACTCCTCAAACTCAGGGCCGCCTGGCGGAGCGTACAGCCTTGAGTTCAGCGGATGCGGTTTGAGGTCACTGGTTCGGCGTTTCTCGGACATCATTACCTCCAGCAGGGATGGCTTCCTGTCCAGTTGTGAGAGCGGCGACCGCTACGCGAGCTAGTTCAAGAAATGCGTTGGGGAGGTCAATAGCGTCACCGAGGCGGAAGAACTTGCCTCCGGTGCGATTGGCGATCCACTTCAGCAACTCTTCGTCGGCGCCCGGTCCACAGGCAATGGTGTGGATGACCTTTGAGGCGGCGACGGATTCGACCGCCGCGCGGACGCTTCGCGGGTCGTCCGGGCGCCCGTCAGACATGAGAATGGCATGGCTGCCAGCTGATGCTAAGGCGAACTCGTAGATGGCGAGGTGCATGGGAGTACCACCGCAGGCTTCGAGCTTGGGCAGGGCCTTGACGGGGACGCGGAGGACTCTGCGCTCGTTCACGGTGCCGAACAGCACGGCGGACATCTCAACCCGAGAGGAGTATTCGGCAATGGTTGCCCGCGCAGCGTCTTCGAGTTCTTCAATGGCGGCGCGGCCGCTGCTGCACCGGACGCCCATGCTGCTACTCACGTCCAGCAAGAGATCGAGACGGCGGTTGGATGGTAGCAGCGGAGCGGACGCCGCCTTCTTCAGCGAGTCAAATGGGTTGCGCTTCGGCGCGTCGTCGCCAGACCGTTTAACAAGGCTCATCGCTTCGCTCCTCTATTAGCAGGCCGCTGCGTTCGTTCGTTAAGCGGTACGTGATAATGTTGCGTTCGTAGTCATGAGTGCGGCTGACTTTGAAATCATCAGGGCGGCTCATTAACTCACTTGGCGTTAGCTCTATCTTCCCGCCGAGTTTGCGGAGGATGGCGATGAAGAGTATCTTTGAGGAGGCTACCTCAACACGAAGCTCGGATTCGTTAGCGTCGTAGCCGGGGCCGCCGAGACGAAGCTGACGGGTGAGCTCCGATTCTAGCCAGAGTCGTAGAGCGTCAGCCGCTTCCTCGCTCACTTTCCTTGCCTCCTCTCAATCCTCCCCCACGCCAGGTTAACCTTCTTCATCAACTCCGGGTCGCCCCCTTGGTCAGGATGGCACGCTAGTGCGATCACGCGGTATATCTGCTTCAGCACATTCGACGGCAGCCCCTCCAGTAGCGCGTGGTACGGGCTGTCGCTACCGCTGGCCGCGGTGGTTTCGTGTGGCAGTGTGCCATCTTCGACGCGGTAGTCGAGGGTGGCGAGGAGCTTTTCCAGCTCGGCCATGAATCCTTGGTCAATGAGCCATATCTTCCGCGCCCCATCCCACCGGCGTGACGCCCCGGGGATGACCGTTTTGATGCTGGCCACGAGGAAGTGGTCATATGGCGTGCGGAGCGCGATCATGCGTGTGTCGGGGTCAATCCAGACGGTTGCCGTCTTCACGCTTCGCGCTTCGCTTCGAATTCACGCCAGAGGATGATCCAGCATTCGCCGAGTTCAAGGTCATGAGTGGGGTGTCGCTGTGCGGCCCACGCAATGGCCCGATGGCCCTCCTCAGCAGTGTGGGAAGTGCCGTGGAGGCACACAAATTGTGCCCGCCGTTTGGTGAGTGTCATGGTGTCTCCCCCTTCGCCTCCCCCACTGGCTCTGGCGTGGTGGGGGTAACTAATCGGGCAATTCTATATGGATTCTTTGGCCGCAGGCTGCGCACTTGAATACCTCACACACACCGTCATCGTGGTCTTCATCACCGATATAATTCCAGTTGTCTGCACCGCACTTGCATTGTTTTAATTTCGTACCATCCCAGGTTTTAGTCATGTCGTATACCCCGCCGTGGTGGGAGTGGGGTGGGTGAGGGCGGCATCAACTTTTGGCAACACTCTCTGCCACCAAATGGCACCCAAGTAATGACTACGAACAGGAAAAGAGCGGTCCTCAAAATAATCAGCCACCTCTTTCAACGCCTCCACCACACGCCTCAGGTCGGCGCGGAGGGTATCGGCTTCCATCGCCTTCTTGACGATACAACTCACGCATCCAGGCTGAAAGGCGTTATGAATCGTACAAGGTTCTAGCTTTGCGGAGACCATGATCTTCAGGGCTTCATTCCGCTCCCGCTCCGCCGCCTCCGCACGCTGTTGGGCGGCGGCTAGGGCCCGCGCCCGTTCGCGCATCGTGTCGGATAAGGTATCAAGCAACGAGGTAATCGTCTGCCCGCATTCACAGGCAGGAAACGAATGGACATGCGGAGCACCTGCGTGTTCGCTCATTTCCCCACCTTCTTCATCGCCGAGTGGAAGCGGGTAGCGAGTAAACTTGCTTTGTCAGAATGCAACGTGTATTGGCATTTAGTCGTTAGTAGTTTCGCCATATCACCCGCCACGGCCAGGGCGGCCCGCAATGTGGTAACCTCCGCGTCTGCCTCCTCCAGCAACTTCTGCCGGTTGTCCCGCTCGGTCACGAGAGTGCGAAGCTGAGTAATTTCGGCCTCCAGGGAACGAATAACTGCTTCACAATACTCGTGCCACGGTCTATCCATGCGTAGCCTCGTATTGATTACAATGACCCGACAAATTCAGATGCCGCTGAATCGGACAGCCGAACATCACCCCGGGGACAACGTGTCGGCAGCCATGACACGTCTTGAACACCGCCCATAGGTGGTTGTTTTCTTCTTGCACTCTCGTAAGTTCAGCTTCATGGCCGCAGCCTGGACATCCAGGATCATAGCCATCTTCGCGGTAGCACCCGTTACAATGGATCATGGCCGCGTGAAGGAAGGTCGGCTCAACACCTCCGGGCCTGCCCCGTGGGGTCTTACGCCCAGGACGTGTGCACATGTTGAGCCGCCCATCGAAGTGCTGGCGGGCCGAACCAACTAGCGCGGGACTCTTGCGCGGTTCAACTGTCCGCTCGACCGCACCCGCTTGGCCCATGTTCTCGCCGCCCGCCAGCACGCTCAACTTCCCTTCCGCCCCCGCCGTCGCGCTAACCACGCAGCCACTACCTCTGGAAGGAGGGTGGCCGCAATGGCAAACGTGACCAGCAGGAGGATCAACACCGTGAAGGACATGGCCGCGCCTACGGCTTCGTGTACGACTCGACCTGGTTCATAATGCGGCCACCAACCTTCGGGCTCCCGTCGGAGTTGCGCTCCGGGCCGACGCTGACGAGGACCAGCACGTCGCGGCCGTCGAAGTCGACCGTGTCCCATTCGAGGGTGAACTTCTTCTCACCGAGTTCCTTCTTGTGGTAGTTGACCCCGACCACGCCGCCTGCAGCAATGAGGAACTCTTCGAGCTTCCACCCGGCCTGCGGCGCGAGGCTAATGAAGTCGACGAGGGGGTAGGAGCCGTCGGCGAGGGCCTTCGCCGCCTGGTCCGCGGGGAGGCGCAACGAGAGGTCCACACGGATAGACTGCCACTGTTTCCCCGGCTTCAGCGGCTGCAGGGCGATCTTCTTCACCTTGCCGTGGTACGGGCCTTCGCTGACGGCTTCGATACTCGTGTCCTGGTAGTCGGAGGTGATGCGGGCCATGTTCATTCTCCTTTCAAGAGTTGAAGAAGTCCGACCGGGCCGGGCTGGCGCCGAAGCGGAAACCGGGGGGAGACCACTCGGGCCCCCTTGCGACCCGGTCGGACGGGTTGGCGGCCACGCGGCCGCAGGCTACGCCGAGCTAGAGCAAATGTAGTGTTCGTAGCGCCTTGCGAAGCCCGGTCTCGATGTGGCCGGCGCGTCGGCCCGGCACGTTGACCTCCGGCAAGGCGTAGAATGAGACGAGTTTGTAAGCGAGCCAGGCGGCTGCGACGCCGATGGCCGCACCGATGATGAGGTATTCCACCGGCTCGCCGCAGCGGAAGGCGTCTTGCAGGTCCTGAGCGAGTTGTGGGTTCATCCCGACCTCCTCTGCGTGACTGGGAGCAGTGCTTCGAGCGCTCCGCTCTCGGCTGGTGGTGTTGATGGGTCAAGCTGTCCGTCGTTTACCAGTTCGTCGATCGCCTGGGCGAGGCCGAGAAGCCGTGCGGCTATCGGGAAGTTTCCCTGCTCGGTCTCCTCTACAATCGCTTTGCTGAGATGGTCGATTGCCTGTTGGCCGTGTTGGACCGCGGCTTCATTCATGGGTTTCATCCCGAATCTCCTTGAGTGTCACACTCAGGGCAGAAGGTGATCCACTCGACTTCGTCCTGGCCGTGGGTTTCCATCCGGTCGCGCAACGCAGCGCCACAGGTGTTGCAGTAGTTGGCCGCGTCGGGGTCGAAGGCGTCCGCCGCCGCGTCGAGGCACTGAACGCACCGATTGGGTTCGCCGTCCACGCCGCCCGCAAAGCAGTCAGGGCAGATGAAGTGACCACAGTCGGGAACTTCTTGAAGCCCCTCCTTCTGGCACAGTTCGCAAATGAAGTAGGCCGTCTGCGTCACTTGATGCACCTCCGGACCAGGTCGTACGCCTTGGGGCGGCCATCCTGCCCATCTGCGCCGGTGATGTCGAGGAACGGGGGCATCCCCCGCTGTGCGAAGCGCGTGGCACCGGGAAAGATGCCGTCGGAAACGGTGCAAAGCGTGAACTTGCGCTTGTTGCCGGCGGCGACCTCCGTCCGGATGCGCCAGAGCTCGTCGCAGCCGAGGGGCAAGAGGTTCGCAAGCTGCCCCGGGAGCCAGACTTGCGCCATCACGCGCTCGAGGTTTGCGTCTTTGATGATCTCGAAGTGGGCGCAGATGACCACGTTGACGAAGGGCTTCAGCCCGTCAATCATCTCCGTCAGGCGCTGTGACGCGAGGCCCCAGTCCTGGATGGCGGGGATGCTGCGCCGGCCAAGAGCCATCGCGGACTCCAGGAAGCGGCGATGGCCCTTCGTAATCGAGTCGAAGACGATGGTCCGGACGGGCACTTCGGTGTCAACCGGCGTCGACACGCCTTCGCCAGTCAACTTTATGCCAATACTGGCACAAGGTTGACCGCCCCGTTGCACGGCTAGCATAACCTCGAGCATGGTCTCATAGTTCGGGTTCGATATGTAGGGATACGAAGTGCCCATCAGGCTATTCACCCCTCCATCGAAGTCGAAGAACAAGGGATCGGGGAAGGTGGACGCAAGCGTGGTCTTGCCGTCGCCTTTCATCGAGGCGATGATGGCGCTGATGAGCAGGTCTTGGTTCGGTTTGATGTCGGCTGTGTTCTTCAGCTCGATCACGGCTGCGCTCCTTTCCCTTGGGTCACTCGCCTTCCATCTCTATATTCACGCCAGTCTTGAACTGGCTCACGACTTCCTGCCGCAACCCGTACTTGCACAGCGGTTTGTACACACAAATCTTGCGGTACTTGTCCAGGCATTGCTGGTCGTCTTGGATCGGCAGGCGGCGGCGCTGTGTAACCTCATTCATCTGCTTCAGCAAGGACATGGTCTTGTCCGCCCATCGCTCCAACTCCCGCGGGCTGCGTTGAGTGATGTGGACATCGAAGTCGAACTTCAGCGGCTCGGGCCACTCCTTCGTCTTCGGGTTCTTACGGGGCTTCCTCGCGGCGATAATGGCCACGTTGACGTGCTCGAACCCGAAGCGTTGCTTCGCGCCGTACACATAGGCCGTACACTTGCTATCCATGTCGAACTGTTGGAAGTAGTAGGCCAGGTCATCGGCGGTGGTCTTGTAATCGACGACGGTGGGGACCCCTTGCCAGAAGCAGACGAGGTCGACTCGGGCGGTCAACAGTTGCTGATCTGGTAGGATGATGTCGAACTGCTGTTCCACCAGCTTCGTGCCATCGGGGAGGATGTACGGGTCGAGTTCGCGGTTGTCGCCAAACTTGAGGGCGTACTGGGATATGAGTTCGCAGAGGAAGTCGCGTAGCTTGGCCGCGTCGGGGGCCAAGTTGTTGTAGGTGGCGCAGAGGAAATCGAGTGCCTCCGAGGCGGCAACGACGGAGTCTTCGAAGGAGCCTCCTCGGTTGCGTGCTCGCATGGCCTCATGGAAGCAGGTTCCGATGGCGATGTAATCGTGGCACGTCGGGGCGGCGAGGGGGCCGACGCCGAGCTCGGGAACTCCATTGGTCTCATAGTCCCACAGTTGTTCGCAGCGTTGAAACTCCCACACGCGGCTGTATCCACGTGGGGATGGGCCGGTTCGGATGCTCACGTCTCACCTCACAATCGGTACTTCAATCTCTCCAACTGCCCACCGGGAAAGTGCGCACAAGCCTCTTCAAAGCTAATCTTATCGCCAAACTTAGCAACAAGAAACGGGTCCTCCCCGAGGCCGACGTAGCAAGCGTAGTCGCCGATCTCACCAGCGACTAGGACGGCGAGGAAATATTCGCCATCTCCATTTGTGGCAGCGCCGAGCGGGGTGAGCCGACCGAACCACCTTTTGTCAATTCCCAATATTATGGGGTGCACGTCACTCTCCCTTTGGGCTCACCCGTACAGCCGCGATGGCTGCGACCGCGATGATGGTTGGGGCGGTTTGCAAATCGTGGAGGAGTTCGATGTATTCCACTGGTGGCTGTCCGAAGCTGAGTTCGCTGTTCGTCTGTGAAGGCGGCATCATCGGCGCCAGCGTGCCGGCGAATGGCTGCCCCGAGCCATCCGCGATCCACACTTCCACCCAGCGGCCGACGAGCTCGGCGAGCTTCGCCCTTAGACTTCCCACAACCCCGCCTCCTTCAACAGCCGGATGGCCTCACGCTCCGCCGGCGTCAGCTTCGCCGCCCGTCTCGATGGCCCCGATCTCGTGGCCGCCTTGCGCGGCGCCGGCGCTGAAGGCCGTTGCGAGCGCAGCCGGCTTAATATCCACGCCGTCCGCGACTCGAAATCCCACGAGCGCAGCGCCACAGCGGTCGCAGGCAAAACCGGCTCCATCGGCGCCGGAGGCGGCGAAGAACCCACCATCTCGCTGGTGATGTAGGACACGGGGAACGCTCCTTTCAGCGCCGGTTGAGGCGAAGAGGATATGCGGGGCGCCATGCCGTGCGGGGCGGCCAATCCAAAGCCTCATGGCTGCACCTCCCTTGGGGAGCCCCGCTGCGCCAACGCAACCCGCGTCCCGTTGGCGCAGCGGACTTTCCCACCTGCGTTGCGTGCTACGTGCCCACCTGCAGCCCGGCCGACTTGAGAATCTCGGCCACGCGAGGGTCCGACTTCGCCTTCGAGAGAAGGTTGGCCAGTCCCTGCCGCTGCGCCTGTGCCTTGTTGTGGGCATCCTTGCTGCGCTTCTTCTGATTCTCGTAGTTGGTGAACGCAGCCTCCACCGCATCCTCGCCATACTTGGCGACGAATGCCTTCAAAGCCCCGTCATACGATGCCATGTGGTATCACCTCCCTTCGGGGGTGTGACGTGTTTCACCGGGTCCGAGTCGTAGCGTCGTGCAAGCGAAGCATGACGTGCTCGGCTTCGACGGTGTTGAGTTCAGGGTCGGAGGAGCCGAGTAGTACCTGCCCGGTCGTTAAGACAAGGACGCCGGTGACTGCCGCCAAGCGGACCTGTACCGCAGCCGCGAAGGCGGCAGCGTGTGCCTTCGACGTGAAGCGGGGGAGGTAGAAGGCGAAGCTAGCCTTCGGGGCCGCCAAGTAAAAACTCCTCGGTTCCACGGATGTCCCTTGCCACAACGAGATAGGCAGCCCGCTTCATCTTCATATGTTTGGCCACTCGTTCCGTACCGGGTATGGTTTCCATCTGCTTGATAAGGCCCTCACTTGTGGCCGCCTCGAACTCCAGCCAAAAGGCGAAGCGATTGCGCTCCTCGGTTGATAGTAGAAGATGTGGGTTGTTCACGGCTTCACCTCCTCCACGACGGTGGGGTTGCGCGGCGCCATTGTACTATACTTCCATATCCAACCGCTTTGCTTCCCCAACAACGGCGGTGATCACCGTACGCTCCTCGTCTGTTAGAGGCGCCGTTGTGACTTCGCCGTTGGGTTCCACCGTCGCCTCCGCGGCCTCCGGCGGGCTGCACACTACCTTGTAGGAGGTCTCTTCGTGTTCGGGCACCAGCCGGGTGACGGGCTCGATGTGGCACTCCTGCGGGACGAAGTCTTCAAACGCCACGTTCGGGTCACCAGGCTCGTAGGAAGCGGCGGCGAACGTGCCTCTACACTCCCTGAATTCCTTCTTCAGTCGGATTCCAGTGGCCTTGACGAAGGCGCGGAGGAGGCGGGATGCTTCGGCGGGTTCGATGCCCAGTACGAAGTATATCTTAGTCTGAAAGCCCGGGAAGACGTAGCCGAATTGGTCGCCGGGGATGTGGTCGAGTTCGAAGCTCAAATCTTCCAGGCGGTTGCACCGTGTCAGCATGCTCAGCGCACACTGGCGTTCCGTCGCCGTGGCTTCGCGGATTTTGTCGCCAAGAGTGCCCATGTGTCTCCCCCTTTCTGATAGTGAGCGCATTGTATCACGTCGATTTCCCCATGTCAAGACAATTCTGATGGGGATTGACGATTTATGGCGCTCGGATTGCATATGCAAGGAACGTGCCAGTCAGCGCTGCGAAGCGGGCGAAGCGACTTTGTGCCAGCTTTGACACAATGTTGGCCGCTTTGCTACCACTCCAATAGAACTGTGATGCTCTGCGGTGGCTCAGGCGGCAAGCTGTACTTACTGATGTAGAGAGTTGTGGCGGCCAGCGCTCCTTCACCGACGGTTCGCGGTTCGGCTTCATACACCCGTGTATGCTTGGTCGACTTCTTGTACTTCATCACGACGAGAGTCCGGTCGGTTGCCATAGCTGCACCCCTTTCTTTGTGGGTTGCGTTCACTCCGCGTTGGTGCCCCCGACCTTCTCGGAGCAGTCGCGCTTGGCGTGGCCGTCGCTGCCACAGCCGGAGCAGGATTCGACGGCGTCGGCGTTTCTCGCCGCCCATACCAGCACAGCCATCTCCGGCGTGACGAACTTGCACTTCCCTTTGTGAAACTCAAACTCCCAGCACTCCAGGAACGTGCCTAGGACCTTTTTGGTCGCCATGCATCGGTTCGGCATCGGGTTCACCCCCTCTCACTTTGTGCCATACTTCTGGCGCAGCCGTTCCACCTCCACCGGGTCGACGCCGCCACCTCTGAGTCTGTCTTGCTTGGCAGCCTGCTGCACAGCAGCCGCGCCCTTCCTCAGCCGGGGCGGCGGCGCGACCGGCCCCCCGTGTGGGCACCGACCGAGTCGGAACTTGGCGATGTTGCAGTTGAAGCACAGAACCTGGAACGCGCCCTTTGGGAAGCGGTTGCGGGCGATCCAGGAGTACAGTGCCGGTCCACGCAGCGGACGGCGACCTATCTTCCCCTTGACCGAAGGTGCAAAGGGGCCGCTTGCCGCTCCGTATACGTGGTCAATCGTAAGCATGACTTCGTGCTGAACGCCGCAGCAGATGCACTTCGGCTCCGAGCCTGGCGGGTGCGAGTATTCCGCCATGACGCGAAGGCGGAGCGGTACTAGGTTGGCGGAGCGCGGTTGCCGCATAGATTTCCCCCTTTCTCAACGTGACGTAAGTCCTTAATTTCATTATGCGGGGAAAGTTCCCCTAACCACAAATGACTGTAACATGTTGAAAACACAATGTCAAGGGGAGATCCTTCTACGTTTCCCCTTCTACCTGCCCCGGGGGCTTACCGTGGTCCTAGCCATATATGTATCTATATAGATACACTACTATAGGACCGCTGCCTTTTCGAGCACGGGCTGGGGGCGGGGATGTAGAAGGGGAAACGTAGAACTATGCACGGGGGAATCAATGAAATCGTGTGTTTGCAGTCAAATGAGACTTGGAGAATCATTCAACTGTGCGATTCCATTGGGGGAAATCTCAAGTGACCCTCCGGCACAAGAACTGCATACGTCCAGTCGGTGCTCAGCGCGCCACGCGCCCCCCTTCCCACAACCTCCGCCCCGCAAGGGCAATCG
>Ga0209108_10000211_pt1 | contig 31277 bp, 23 predicted proteins | sample Rifsed10ft1_FD_184003 | JGI IMG/M metagenome (GOLD analysis project Ga0209108, IMG submission 184003) | Soil microbial communities from Rifle, Colorado, USA - sediment 10ft 1 (version 2) | ecosystem: Environmental > Terrestrial > Deep subsurface > Rock core/Sediment | place: Rifle, Colorado...
CACTGGGCGGTAGGGGTCGGGGAAGGGGATGTGCGTGACGCCGCCCATCATGGGGAAGAAGCCGGAGCGCTGGACGCTCTTGCTCGCGGTGAAGGCGAGCGCCCCCATCGTGCGCCCGTGGAAGCCGCCGAAGAAGCCGATGAAGCGCGACCGTCCGGTGTGATACTTCGCCAACTTGATCGCCGCCTCCACCGACTCGGTGCCGGAGTTCGTCATGAAACACAGCGCGTCTTCTGTGAACGGCGCGATCTCGTCCAGCTTCTCGCCCAGTTCCACCCACTTGGGGTGATAGTAGTCGGAGGAGATGTGGATGAACTTCTCCGCCTGCTCCTGAATCGCTTTGACGACTTCGGGATGCGAGTGGCCGGTGGAGCACACGGCGATGCCCGCCGCCCAGTCAATGTATCGGTTCCCGTCCACGTCCCACACTTCCGAGCCGCGCCCGCGCTCCATCACGAACGGGTAATCGCGGGGATAGGAGGGGGAGATGGTGGCTGCGTCGCGGGCCAGGAGGGCCTGCGCTTTCGGGCCGGGGACTTTCAGCTTTTTGATGGTCATAGGATCAGGTCACCTTGTGAAATGAAGTTGGGAGCCTCGGCCCGGAGGGCCGAGGGCGATTTGATGCGGGCGGTGCGGATGTCGTCGGAGGTGAGCACCCCCTGCAGCGCCTCGCCTTCCACCACCGGCAGCGCGCCCGCGCTGGTGTTGGCCAGCAATTGCTGCGCCCGCCACAAATCCTCGTCGGCGCGGATGTAGGGGAAGCGCGTCTGCATGAGGTGCGCCACCGTGTACGCTTCGCGATTCCCGTTCACGGTTTTGAGCGCGGCGCTCACGTCATTCTGGGTCAGCACCCCGACCAGCCGCGCGCCGACCACGACCGGCAGCATCGTCTGGCCGCTGAGCGAGAACAATAGCGACGACAGCGCCGGGGTCACGGGATCGGTTGGGGCCAGCGTCCAGGTGGGTTGGCGCACGGCCACGCGGGCGGAGATGCCGCGCAGGGCGGTGCGCGTCTTTTCCAGCGTCTCCTCGAATCCTCCGGCGACGATGAAAAACGCGCCGAACAGCACCAGGCCGATGGACAACCCAAATCCCCACAGGCGCGGGGTGAAGATGCCGGCGACGATGAGCGCGCTCCCGGCCAGCCAGCCCAATCCGGCGACGAAGCGGGTGGCGATGAGGCGCGAAAGGAACAAGGCCAACCCGCTGCGCAGCATGCGCGCGCCGTCCATCGGAAAAGCCGGAAGCACGTTGAAGACGGTGAGGCCGAAGTTGGCGAAGGCGAGATAGAGGCACAGGCCCAGCGGTTGCAGGGGCGCATCGCGCAGCGCGAGACGCATCGCGTCGCGCGGCGGCAGAGTCTGCGGCCCGGCCATGAGAAAGATCGCGGCCAGCGCGCCGAAGACGAGCGTCAGCCCGAGGTTCGCCAGGGGCCCGGCGGCGGCCACCTTGAGCTCATCTTTCGGCTGCTCGGGCAGGCGCGCGAGCTCGGCCAGCCCGCCGAAGGGCAGCAGCCAGATGCGCCGCACCGGGATGCCCAACGCCTGCGCCTGCACCGTGTGCGCGATTTCGTGGACGAGGACGCAGGCGAACACCAGGATGAGCAGGCCGACGGTGGTGAACGCCGACCCCAACCCATCGAGGAGTGTGTGCGCGACGAGCGTCCACTCGGCCGGAGCGATGAACACAGTCAGCGTCGCCCCCCAGCCGACGTTGCTGCCCCAGCTCTCCAGCCCGGCCCAGAGCAGCATCCCGGCGAAGAGCCAGTGCACCTCAACCGGCACGCCGCGAATGTAACCTAACCGTAGTGACCAACGCATCACTTCAACTCTTCCATCGCCAGCGCCCCCGCGCCGATGAGGCCCGCGTCGTCGCCCAACTCGGCGGTGACGATGGGACAATCGCGCCAGTAGACGTCGCTCATCGCGTATTGGCGCACGGCGGCGCGTATCGGTTCGAGCAACACGTCGCCGAGCATGGACACGCCGCCGCCGCAGATGACGATGGACGGGTTGTACAGGTGCAGGAGACTCGCGGTGGTGCGGCCAATGAACGTCCCGGCCTCGGCGATTAATTTCCGCGCGAACTCGTCCCCGGCCTGCGCCGCCTCGCCGACGACGGCCCCCGTCACCTTGTCAATTTCGTCCCCGACGATGTCCCAGATTTTCGAGTTCTCGCCGTCTCCGGCTTTGAGCCGCGCCTGCGCCGTGCGCGCGATGGCCGTGCCGGAGGCAATCGCCTCGAGGTGCCCGCGCTGGCCGCAGCCGCATAGCGGCCCATCCGGCACGACGAGGATGTGCCCGACCTCGGCCGCCAGCCCGCGCGCGCCCAGGAGCAGCCTGCCTCCGCTGATCACGCCGCCGCCGATGCCGGTGCTGATGGTGATGTACAGCACGTCGTTGTAGCCGCGCCCCGCGCCGAACTTCCATTCGCCGAGCGCCGCCACGTTCGCGTCGTTGCCGAGGAATACCGGACGACCGAGCCGCTCTTCCATCACTTTCTTGAGCGGGATGTTTTCCCAGCCCGGGATGTTGGGCGCGGCGAGCACCACGCCCGTGAACGGATCGAGCGGGCCGGGCGCGATGATGCCCACCCCGGCCACGCCTTCCAGAGTCTGTCCTGAGCTTGCCGCAGGATCGGGCGACGCCACCTCGCGGATGATGCGCTCGATGCGCTGCATCACCGCCTCGGGGCCTTTGGACGACTGCGTGGGCGACTTGAGTTTGGCCGCGGGCGTGTGCGTGTGGCCGTCGAACCTCGCCGCGCGGATGCTCGTGCCGCCCACATCCACGCCGATGAACACAGGGGAGGTCATGCTGGGGAGTATATCATGGGGGCGAATGAAATCCCAAATCCCAATGACCAAATCCCAAACAGAAGGCTCACGGCATAAGGCTCAAGGGCGCAAGAGTGACTTGCCGCCTGTCACTTTCCACTTGCCACTTTCCACCTGCCACTTTACAATCCTCCCGCCATGACCGATGTAGACGCCACGCCTCTCTGGAAACAATATCTCGACGTTAAACGCCGGTATCCGGACACCATTGTGTTGTTCCGCCTCGGTGATTTCTACGAGACGTTCGAGGACGACGCGAAGCTCGTCGCGCGCGAGTTGGAGATTGTGCTCACCGGCCGCCCGGTCTCCAAAGGCCAGCGCGTGCCGATGGCCGGCATCCCCTTCCACGCGCTCGAAAACTATCTGGCGAAACTCATCGGCAAAGGCTATCACGTCGCCATCTGCGAGCAGACGAGCACCGAAGCGGTCAAAGGGCTGTTCAAGCGCGAAGTCGTGCGCGTGGTCACGCCCGGGACGGTCGTCGAGCCGGGATTGCTGGAGGCCGGCCGCAACAACTACCTCGCCGCGCTCGTCGTCGTCGCAGATCCCGCCAGAGGCGGGACCGATGCGCGCGCCGGGCTGGCCCACGTGGACATCACCACGGGCGAGTTCGCCGTCACGCAGATTCAATCCTCCGACGTGTGGGCAGCCGTGCGGCACGAACTGCTCCGCCTGCGCCCGGCGGAGTTGCTCTTCCCCGAAGACCTTCAAACCGCGCTCGACGCGAACGCGATTCCCGTGGCCCGCACCCCGCTCCCGCCCCGCCGGTTCGACCCCACGCACGGTCGTCAGATTTTGCTCGACCACTTCAAAGCCGGTTCGCTCGCCGGCTTCGGCGTCGAGCAATCGCCGCCGTCCATCGCCGTGTGCGGCGCGATCATTCAGTATCTCAAAGAGACCCAGCCGGGCGCGCTCAACCTGCTCACGCACCTCAGCACGTACACGCTCGACGACTTCATGACGCTCGACGCCGCCACGCGCCGCAACCTCGAACTGACCGAGACCCTGCGCGCGGGACAGGTGAAAGGCTCGCTCCTCGGCATCCTCGATCACACCGTCACCCCGATGGGCGCGCGCCTCGTCCGGCAGTGGGTGAACCAGCCGCTCCTCGACCTCGGCCAGATCAATGCGCGCCTCGACCGTGTGGCTGCCTTCCACGCCGACGGCGTCCTGCGCGCCGAAGTGCGCGCCGCGCTCAGGCCGCTCGCCGACCTCGAGCGCATCACCAACCGCGTCGTCGGCGGCACGGCCAATCCGCGCGATCTGGTGGCGATGCGGGGGACGCTGGAGGCGCTGCCTGCCTTGAGACAGAGGCTGGAAATAGGAAGTGGGAAGTGGGAAGTGAGAGGTGAGAGGTCGGATGAGGAGAGTCCCACCTCCCACCTCTCACCTCTCACTTCGAGCCTCGACACCTGTGCTGAAGTGCTGGCTCTGCTGCACAGCGCCCTCGCCGACGAGCCGCCTGCCGTCCTCTCGAAGCCCGGCATCATCCGCCCCGGCTATTCGGCGGAGCTTGACGGCATCCTTAGTTCTTCCAAACATGCCAAAGAGTGGATCGCCGGACTCGAGAAAGTGGAGCGCGAGCGGACGGGCATCAGACACCTGAAGGTCGGGTACAACAAAGTCTTCGGCTATTACATCGAAATCAGCCGTGGGGAGAGCGCGAACGCGCCGGAGAACTACATCCGCAAGCAGACGCTCGTGAACGCCGAGCGCTACATCACACCCGAACTCAAGGAATACGAGACGCTCGTCCTCAACGCCGAGGAGCGCATCCTCGAAATCGAGACGCGGTTATTCAAAGAACTGTGCGCCCAGATCGCCGCGCAGACCCACCGGCTGCTCGTCACCGCCCGCGCGCTCGCCCATCTGGATGTCTTCGCGTCCCTCGCGGAGGTCGCCGCCCGGAATAACTACGTCCGCCCCACGCTTGTCTCAGATGGGATGCTCGAAATCCACAACGGGCGGCATCCGGTCGTCGAGCAGTTCCTCGCGGCGGGCGAGCGCTTTGTCCCCAACGACATCATCGTTGAGCCGGGCGAGTGCGTGCGCGTCATCACCGGGCCGAATATGTCTGGAAAAAGCACGTACCTGCGACAGGCTGCGCTCATTGTCCTTATGGCGCAGATGGGCAGCTTCGTCCCCGCGGATTCAGCCCGGCTGGGGGTGGTGGATCGCATCTTCACCCGCATCGGCGCGCAGGACGAGATTCACGCCGGGCAGTCCACCTTCATGGTCGAGATGGTCGAGACCGCGAACATCCTGCATCACGCTACGCTGCGCAGCCTGCTCGTCCTCGACGAGATCGGGCGCGGGACGAGCACCTACGACGGCCTCTCGCTCGCCTGGGCCATCGTCGAGCACATCCACAACCATCCCAGGCTCAAATCCAAGACGCTCTTTGCCACGCACTACCACGAGCTGACCGACCTCGCCGTGCTCTTGCCCGGCGTGCGCAACTACAATGTGGCCGTGACCGAGGACGCGACAGCGGGCCACGTGGTCTTCCTGCACCGCATTATCCCCGGCGGCGCGGATCGGTCGTATGGGATTCACGTCGCGCAGTTGGCGGGGCTGCCGCGTCCCGTCATCAACCGCGCGCAGGAGATCATGGAGCAGTTGGAGGCCTCCGGTGGCCGCGCCGTTCACCTCGACGGAACCCAGGCCCAGCAAATCGCGCTGTTCCCGGAGACGAACCCGCTGCTGGACGAGATCAAGTCGCTCGACTTGAACGCGCTGTCGCCGATGGAGGCGCTGAGCAAGCTGTTTGAGTGGCAGGCGAGGTTTGGAGGGGAATCCACGAATAAACGCGAATAGGGGAAAGGATTCATGGCCGTGACGGAACTGCTTTTCAAGGCCGAAGTCGCTGCGATTGTCGGCTCTGGCCTGTCAGTTCCACATAGTCTTCCTTCAGCGCACTGTCTGGCGAAGCGCCGAAGAGACCTAGAAGTTCGTTGATGATCGCCGCCTTGTCCTGCGCGTCCCGGCGCGACCACGTGCGCGATTTGATTTCGAGGTAATAGCCCTCGACGGCGGGCTTGATCAGCCGGTCGAGGTTGACGAAGAACTCCACACCCTTGTAGACCACCAGCCAGCGCAGACGGTCTTTCTCGATCTCGCGCTCGGCGACCGGCTTGAAGTATTCGCGGTAAAAGCGCAGCGAGTGCGTGGCCGGGGCCAGATAGCGCGAACGCGAGAGCAGCACCGACCCGAATTGCCCCTCGCGCGATTGCCCGGTGAGAGTCAACCGCGACCGGACGGTGGTCACTTTCTCCTTCTCGTCCAGAAAATCGTCCTCGCGATAGCGCAAACGCCCCTGAGAAGGATCGTCAAACAGAAAATAGGTATCGTACTCGAGGTAGTGCCGCGTGCGGATGAGGGTGATCACGTCGCTCTGAAGGACTTTGAGCACATGCTCCGCCGAGGGCACGCGCGCCTTCACCTGCACCTCGAAGCTCTCCTCCTCCACCGCGCCGCCAATGGCGATCAGCTTCTGCAGCACGCTTCCCTCGCGGCGGATGAGGAAGGCGTCAATCTTTTTAGCATAGTCGCGGGCGGCCAGGCGCAGGTTGGACTCGTCCACCGTGAGCAATTTGCGTTCACGCATCAGCCACTGGCCGTTGCACATCACGTCGGTCACGTCGGTGGATTTGGCGGCGTAGACGATTTGCGAGTAGAGCGCGTTCGGGTCGCGGGTGAAGGAGGGGGAGTTGTGCAGAGGGGTGAGGTCTATCAGGATGAGGTCGGCGCGCTTGCCAGGCTCGAGCGACCCGGTGAGGCCGCCGAGGTGCAGGGCGCGCGCGCCGAGCCGGGTCGCCATGGCGAGCGCCTGCCGGGCGGGGAGCGCCGTCGGGTTGCCGCTGATGCCCTTCGCGAGGATCGCCGCAAGGTGCACCTCGGTGAACATGTCCAGATCGTTGTTCGAGGCCGGGCCGTCGGTGCCGATCCCCACGTTCAACCCGACCTCCAGCATCTTCACGACCGGCGCGACGCCCGAGGCGAGCTTGAGGTTGCTGGTGGGGTTGTGCGCCACACCCGCGCCCGCGTGCTTGAGCGTGCGCATCTCGCCCTCGTCAATGTGGACGCAGTGCGCGGCCAGCACTTTGGCGTCGAACAGGCCTTGCTTTTTCACCCACGGCACGACCGGCATCCCGTGCTCCTGGCGCGAGTTCTCGACTTCGAGCAGGGTCTCGGAGATGTGGATGTGGAGCGGCACGTCGAACTCGGCGGCGAGCGCGGAACAGGCTTGCAGGATTTCGGCGGTGCAGGTGTACGGCGTGTGCGGGGCCGGGGCCGGGACGATGAGCGGATGGCCTTTCCAGCGCGTGATGAAATCGCGGGCGAGCGCGAGTGAGTCTTCGTAGCTGGCGGCGTCGGGCGAGGGGAACTTGAGCACGGTCTGCCCGCACAGCGCGCGCATCCCGGCGGCGGCCGTGGCCTTCGCCACATGTTCTTCGAAGTAATACATGTCTGCGAAACAGGTGATGCCGGAGCGGATCATCTCCGCGCAGGCGAGGCCTGTGCCGAGCGTGACGAAATCCGGGCTGACGAACTCGCGCTCGACCGGCATCATGTAGCCCATCAGCCATACGTCGAGGCGCAGGTCGTCGGCGAGGCCGCGCAGGAGCGCCATCGGCGCGTGCGTGTGCGCGTTGACCAGTCCGGGCATCACCACCTTGCCGCGGCAGTCCACCGCTTGCTTCGCCGTATACTCACCCGCAACATCCCCAACGGCCACAATGGAGTCGCCCGTGATCGCGATCGCACCGGGGATGTACTGGGTGAAGTGATCGTCCATGGAGAGGACGAGGGCGTTGGTAAGGAGGAGGTCGCAGGGGGTGGGCATAGTGTGTAAGTATGTGGGTGTGATGGTGATTATACAGTTTTGCGTCCAGATACGGAATCAACTGAACTACTCTGTTGCGTATGACCAGCCACTCGCCCACCCTGCCGGCTCCTGACCCGCGTGATCGGCGCATCGCTGAACTGGAGGCGCGCGTGGCGGAACAGCTGCAGAAGCTGGCCGAACTGGAACGGGCGGGGAAACGTCAAGCCGCACGCTTCGCGCGCAAGAAGCATATTGTCTTGTCCTTGAGCGCGGTTATGTTTATGAGCAAATCCTGATAGGACGGCAGTTCAACTGCCGTCCCAACGAATGAAGTGGCAAATCCGAATCCTTTGGAGTTTATTTTCGGTATGATTCGTGGTGAGAGAGCTCTCACTCACTTGGCGGGGCCTCAGCATGACGACCTCCTCCACCCCAACCTCGTGACACTCGCGCATATGCAGCAGTTGTTAGATTTGCCTCTTGACTCCGTATTTGATTCGGGTTATAAATTAACATAGTACGAAATAGCCAGGTAATATCACAGTAATTTTAGGGGTTAGTAGTCTCCAATTTCATAAATTACAATAACATAACATGTAGCGCCCTGTTGTTGAGGTGGCCAAGATTACGCTCTCGGGATTATACCGCTGAGGCAGCGGGCAAGGTCTCCTCTTGTGTATACAACCTGGTACACGCTGGCGGAAATCCCTCACCGTTTATTCTGCCACGCTGAGCGAAGCGAAGGGTCTCGTCCCACGAGCCTGGGACGCTTCGCCATAAACGCAATCTGGGTTCTATAACCCGGTCAACCCTTGCAGGTACGTGAGCAATAAGGGTGATAGCACGGTGACCGTGTTCAACGACCTGAGCAAGGTGACGGATGTGGCAGTGAGGTCCCTGCCAAAACATATAGCCGTGGATGCGGCGGGCAAGGTCTACGTGTCCAACTATATCAAACAGTTGTTCTTGCCAGTCGTGGTGCGATGATGTGCCATCTGGCGTGTTGCGCGCCCCGTTCTATCTGGCAACCTGCGCAGCATGCACCACGTTGACCCTGGCATGAATCTCTTCGGCCTTCACGACCTGTTCCAAATCATTGATGCGTCCGCGCCCATCGTCGTCGGCGCGCCGCACCACGGCACGCGCCCGAATGTGGATGCGGACCAGGGCACCGGGCCGGTGGCGTTGGCGCTAGCCCGACGGCTCAATGCCCGCGCCGTCGTCGTCAGTGATCTGCGGCGTACGGTCGACGTGAACAAGAACCCCCTGCGCCTAAATACGGATGTGCGTCATCATGCGCTGCGCTATCAGAACGAGTCGTTCCGAGGCGCGCCGTCCTTGATCGTCGAGATTCACGGTCATGTCAGCGGGCAGTACGATGTGGAAATTACCACGGGCTTTGACCTGGACGCGTCCGCGCCGGGAGATGCGCTGTTTCTGGAGAAGTTAGCGATGTTGAAGCGCACTCTGCCGGGTGCGTTCGCGTCACGGTTGGGGCGTACGCCCACGCTCGGCGTGTATCCGCTGGACCGGGACGTGCAGAAGACGGCCACCGACACGTTCACCTTTCAGAAGATTCGCCGCGCCCGCAACTTGGTAGGGATGGAATGGTACGGCTTGCACATCGAGCTTAACGCGTCTCTACGCACCAGCCGGCTGGCGCAATCCGCTGACTTTGTGGAGGCGCTGTCTGGCGCGCTGACCACCGCGATCCGGGCTGCGTTTGAGCCGCTGCCCGCCGAAGCCACCATCCCGGTCAAGGGTGAGTTGGCCGCGCCGTTAACGGAGTTGATCGCGCCGGGCACATTACGAGCGACGCTGGCGCCGGCCAAATACGGGAACGACAACGTGGTCGTGGTGCACCCCGATGAGTTAGCGAGCCTCGGCGCGTTAGACGGCGATCCGGTGATTGTGCGCAACGGCGACGAAGAGCTACGAAGCACGGTGGTGTCGGCGCGGACCGTGCGCCCCAGCCAGGCTGCTCTGCCCGCTCGCGTCCGGCGGCAGATCAGCTTGAGCGAGAAGGGCCAGGTGACGATTGGCCGGCCCGCGCCGCGCGCCTCTGCCCCGGCGGATGTGGATCGCCGAGGCAGCGCTGTGGTGGCCCGCGAGGCGCGCGCAAAGAAAGAACAACATGTCTGGCTGTCGCCTGACGAGATGCAGCGCGCTGGATGGCGGCACGGCGAGGCGCTGGTCGTTCAAGGACAGCCCGACGCTCCTGCCATGAAGAGCATCATCCTGCTATCGGACTCGGAGTTGCCACCGCGCGCCGCCGCCGTGAGCCATGGTCTGATGGAGCGATTGAAATTGACGCTGGGGGAAGTGATGATGTTGAGAAAGACGGAAGACGGATGACACCACCGTTATCGGTCTACTCTCAGTCATGAGGGGCCTGGATAGCCCGGTCCCATGAGACGTCGCGCTTTGCTCCTCGGGCTTGCTCTGCTCCTGGTTGCATGCGCCGGCGCGCCGGCCGCGCCCAGCCCCGAGTTGCACGTGAAAGACGGGTTCGCCGCGCTACGCGCCCAAGACTGGCCCAGCGCCGTGACCGCGTTCAGCGCCGCGCTGCAGATTGATCCCCAACGTGAAGAAGCACTCACCGGTCGGGGCCGCGCCGAGTTTCAACTCAACCAATATGAGGCAGCGATCACCGATTTCAGCGCCGCGCTGGCACTGGATCCTACAGATGCGGAGGCATGGGGCGGGCGCGGGCGAGCCGAACTTGCGCGAAAGAATTATGCGGCAGCGGTGGAGGGCCTCAGCCAAGCCCTCTTGCGTTCACCCTTGCGCGCCGATTGGTACGTGGATCGCGGGTTGGCGTACTATCACCAAAAAGAATATGAAGCCGCCATTGCCGATTTCACCCGCGCCATGCGCAGTGATGCCCGCTCGGCGCGCGGCCCATATTATCGCGGCCTGGCCTATCTCCACCTGGACGAATATGACTTGGCGACGGCGGACTTTACGCTGGCCCTGAGCCTTGACCCCACGGCCAGCCGCGTGCTGGTGGGGCGCGCGCGGGCCAACGAGGCGCAGGGGCGGTACGCGCTGGCGCTGGCCGACCTGGAGCAGGCCATCACACTCGCGCCCGACGACCCGGCTGTGCTCACCACGCACGCTTACGCCCTCTATCATCTGCAATATTACCCCGAAGCGTTGGATAGCTTCAATCAAGCCATCGCTTTACAGGCCGACGACCCCAAGGCCTACTATGGCCGCGCGCTAACGTACATCCACCTGGCTGACCCCGAGCGCGCGTTGCCCGATCTGGAAGCGGCCCTGCGCCTCGACCCCACGCTCGTCCCCGCATGGCGTGAGCTGGGCCGCCTCGATTTCGCGAACGGCGATTATGAGAATGCGCTGGCCGATTTTGAACAGGCGCTGGCGCTGAACGCCGACGATGTCAGCGCCGTGTATTGGCGTGGGCTGACGCAATATCGGTTGGGGCGCTACGACTTGGCGGAGGCCGATTTGAATCGCGTGGCCGGGTTGTCGTCTACGCACGCGGACCGCGCCCGCTATTACCTGGCGCTCGTCGCCTACCGGCGCGCTGATTACGCTCGCGCGGCCACGCTCTTGAGCGAGGCCCTGCACGACATGACACCCACGCATGCGCAATTGTACGTGCGCGGGTTGATTGAATATCGGCAGGGCCAGTATGCCCGGGCTGCCGCCGATATCAATGCGGCCCTCCAAGACATCGCGTCGACTCCGGCACAGTTGTATCAACGCGGTTTGGTCGAATACAAATTGGGCCAATACGAGCTGGCCGCCGCTGACATTAACGCTGCGCTCCAGGACGGCACGCCGACTCCGGCGCAGTTGTATCAACGCGGCCTGGTTGAATACAAGCTTGGCCAATACGAACTCGCCCTAGCCGACATCAACGCCTCTCTCCAGGGCCTCACACCGACGCCCGCTCAACTCTATCAGCGCGGATTGACCTATTATCACCTCGGCGAGTATACGCCGGCGATGGAGGACTTCAATGCCGTCATCGCCAGCGCCGCCCCTCAGGCGCGCTCGGCGCGCTACTACCTCGGCCTCGCCGAATATTACACCGGGCAATACCGCGCCGCTGTAGCCGACCTGTCGGCAGCGTTGAAAGAAGGAACGCCCACCGCCGGGCAATGGTATGCGCTGGGCCTGGCGCAGTATCGCACGCAAGCCTATCGAATGGCCTTCGGCAGTTTCAACACCGCGCTCAACGCGGGCCACACCACCGCTTACACTTATTACTATCGTGGCCTGTCTGCCTACCACTTGGCGCGCTATGCCCAGGCCCGCGCCGACCTGACGCGTGCGCTGACCACCGACTCGACTTTGTTGAGTGTCTATCGCCAACGCGGCCTCGCCGAGTATCACCTGAGTCAATACGATCAGGCCCGCCAGGATTTTGACACCGCCCTGCGCATCAACCCACAGGATGGCCTCGCTTATCTATATCGCGGCCTCAGCGCCGATCGCATGGGCCGCGCTGCTGAGGCGCTGGCCGACCTCACCCGCGCCCTGGAACTCCGCCCAGACGATCCGCTGGCGCTCTATACGCGCGGCCGTCTGTATTACACCGGCAACGACTACACGCGCGCACAGGCCGATTTCAATCAACTGTTGACTCTCAACCCGAGGCACACCGATGCGCACTACTGGCTGGGCGTGATGTTGTATAAGGAGGGCCATTTTGACCAGACGATCACGCATCTGACGGCGGTGGTGACGAATGACCCGACCCGCGCGTGGGCGTTCTACTACCGTGGCCTCGCCTATCGCAGGTTGGGCCAGGCCTCCGAAGCCAAGACCGATTTACAGCAGGTCACGGCGCTCGCACCGGGTACACCCCTGGCCGACCTGGCCCAGCGCATGTTGAAGCAACTACCATGAACATGCGATTGAAATTTTCTCGACTGCTCATCGGCCTCTCGCTGCTGCTTGGCCCACAAACCGCTTGGGCCGCGTCGCGCCAATCGGGCGTTAGCCTCACGTTCACTTTGGCCGATCTTGGCGAAGGTGATCTCTCCATCAAAGCCATTTTCGATCAGGCCTACGTTCACTTCCCGCTGGCCGAGGGGCTGGAGATTCAGCGGGCCACCCTGCACCTGCACCTTTCGCACGACCCGAAACTTCTCCCCGAACTTTCTGACCTGACCCTCGCCCTCAACGACGAGCCGGTAATCAACCTCCCGCTTACGGCCGACAACGCGAAGCCCACGTTGGTGGACGTGCCCCTGCCCAGCGCCGCCCTGCGCCCCGGCGACAACACACTCCTGTTTCGCTTCAACCTGCGTCTGCGCGACACCGGCTGTGCTGACCGAGCCGACCCTAACCTGTGGGCTAAAGTCTTTGCGGACACCTCCATTGAATTGAATGGCGCCGACAGGCCCATCGCGCCTGACCTGGCGCGTTATCCCGCGCCATTCACCACGCTCTCTGTATTGGGCGGCCCGCAAATCGTGTTAGTCCTGCCCGGGCAACCCACCCGCGCCGAACTCACCGCCGCCGTGCAAATCGCCGCCGCATTGGGGCAGGCCGCCCACTGGCCGAAGCCCCCGCTGCAAGCCGTGACGATTGAGCAACTGACGGATGAACAAGCCAGCGCCGATCACCTGATTGTGATTGATACGGCTGGGCGCAACCCGCTGGCACACGGGATACCGCCCGGCCTCACCGAGATGGCCTCACCCCGCAACCCCCGGCGGCTCATGCTTGTGGTGTCCGGTGCGGATGAGGCGGCGTTGTTTCGCGCCGCCGACATGCTATCCACTCAATCTGCATACACTGTGTTAAACGGCGCACACTCAGATGCGGTCGCGGTCACGCCCCAACCTATCCCCCATCGCCCAACCCGCGCGACCTTCGCCGAGCTTGGGTTTAGTCTGCCGCGCATGAGCGGCCTCGGCCTGCACGATCTCTATTTCCCATTAGATGTGCCCTACGACTGGAAGCTCACGGAAGATGCCAGCGTCGAGTTATCCTTCATCCATGCGCCTGGCCTGTCGTCGGCCAACTCGCGGCTGAGCGTGTTCGTCAACGGCCTTGCCGTGACCGACGTGGCCCTGACCAACCGCAATGACACCGATGGCCGCCTGACCGTCCACCTTTCGCCGCGTCAGATGCACCCCGGTCGCAATTTGCTGCACCTCGCGGTTGATTTGCACATGCCCGAGGAGGACTGCAACTTCCGCTATCGTGAAGAGGCTTGGGCCGAGGTCTCGCCCGAATCGTCGCTCAACCTCGCGCACGTGGTCAGCGAGCCACCCGTCAAATTGCGCTACCTGCCCTCGGCGTTTGTCTTGCTCGCCGACCTGAGCGCCGATGTGTTCGTGCTGCCGGATCAGCCGCGCGCGGTGGAACTCACGGCGATGGTTCGCCTCGCGGCCAGGCTCGGCACTTATACCACCAGCGACAGTTTGCGCCCGCGCGCCTTATTGGCTTCCGAGTTCGCGCCGACCCGCCTCAATACTATCATCGTCGGCCAGCCGGAGGCTCATGCGTTGCTGGCGGAATACGACGCGCAATTGCCCCAGCCGTTGAGCCGCCTCAACGGCTCCATTCAACCGGCGGGCGGGCGCGAGCTGCTGTCGGGCGAGGCCGAGAATCAAGCGGGCTATCTGGAAGTGTTCCCCGCGCCGTGGTCAGCGCCAGAGGGAGGGCGTGGCACGGTGCTGATCATCAGCGGTCACGCGGATGAGGCGATGTTAGCCGCCGTAGAGGCTTTGCCCACGCTGGGCCATCCTCTGGACTCGCAGGGCAACGTCGGCATCGTGCACGCGGGCAAGGTGACGGGCCTGACCATCGGACAATTGGCGCGCGCACCGCTCTCTGGCGCCGCGCGCGGCGGGTTGGCCGTCGTCTTAATCGGCACGGCGGTTTCCATCACGGGCGTCGGCCTGTTCACGGCGCGTCGCCGCAAACAGCAGGAACAGGAGTCGAAACGTGCGACTGAGTAAAATGGGCCAGGCGCGTTTGTGGGCTATCGGCCTTGGAGCTTTGACCGTCCTGACGGCCGTGCTCATCGTCGTGGTTAATCCCTTTGAGGTGGCGGTGGTCTATCTCGTGTTGCTGGGGCTGGTTATTTTGGCCGGGTTGATGACAAACCTATGGGGCGGGCTGGCGGCTTCAGCCCTGAGCGTGTTTGCGATGGTGTTGTTCAACCGATACGCCGGGATTTATCTGCGCGAGAGCCGCATCTTGAACATCGGCACGGAACTGGGGGCCTTAATGCTGGTGGGGCCATTGGCCGGAGGATTGGCCGGTGCGTTGCACCAATTGCAGAGGGACGCCGAACACTGGATGGCGCGCGCCGACGAGCTGACGGTGCGCGAGGCGACATTTGACACGCTCAAGCCCGAATGGGCCAGGGCCCGGCTCGAGGAGGAGGCTTTGCGCGCGGCTCGATTCCACCGGCCTCTGTCGGTCGCGCTGTTGCAGCTCGATCCGGGGCCGGAGGCGCCAGTGAGCAATCGCGCAGAGCGCGTGGGCGCGCTGCAGGCCGTGATTCGCGTGGCGCGCGTGACCGCACCGCCGCCCGCCGTGGTGGCGCACGCCGGCGGCGATCGGGTGCTGTTAATTCTGCCGGAACAAACCGCCGAACAGACTCAACACATATTGGCCGCTGTGCAAGAGTGCTTGGCGCACGAGGTCTATTTCCTGGCTTCCGCCGCGACGCTGAACAAATCGTTAGGCAAGCCTGTGAATTCGTGGGGCGCCGTGCGCGCGGGCGTGGCGTCCCTCAACGGCCAAACCGAAGGCGGCGAAGCATTGCTGGCCAGAGCAAAAGCGCAATTGGAAGGGTAGCATGTTCGAACTCGGCGTGACCCTTATCGCGTATTTCTTGTTCGTGCTCTCCTGGTGGGGGCGGCAGAGGGCGCATGAGCGCCGCTTGCGCCACTACAAAATCCGGGTGCACGTGAACGGCATCCGGGGCAAGAGCACCGTCACGCGCTTAATTGCGGGCGTCCTGCGCGAGGCCGGGTACATAACCTTAGCGAAGACCACCGGCTCGGCGGCGGCCACCATCAACCCGGACGGTGAGGATGTGCCCATCTCGCGCAAGGGCGCGGCGAATGTCAAAGAGCAACAAGACCTCCTCGCCGAATGGGAGCCGGTGGGCGCGGAGGCGATGGTGGTGGAGTGCATGGCGCTCCAACCCAAATATCAGGAGTGGGCCGAGCAGAAGGTGCTCCACTCGCATATTGGCGTAATCACCAACGTGCGCGAGGACCACCAGGACGTAATGGGCGAGACCCTGCCGGAGATTGCGGTGAGCATGGCCCATATGTGCCCCTCAGGCGGCACCCTCATCACTGCTGAACCCAACCCCGAATTGCAGGCGGTGCTGAAGCGCGAGGCCGAGAAGCGCGGCTCCCAGTTGCTCGTGGCTGACCCGGCGCGCGTGCGCGACGACGAAGTGGCGCACTTTGATTACCTGTCATTCAAAGAGAACATCACCATTGGGCTGGCGGTGGCCGACCGGCTGGGCATTGACCGCGAGACTGCGATGCGCGGCATGCTCAAAGCCAGAGGCGACATCGGCGTCGTGCGTCTGCAAAACGTCGTCCTGCGCGGCAAGCCTGTGATCTGGGCCAACTTATTTGCCGTCAACGATCGCGAGTCCATGATGATTAGTATGGATGTGTTGGAGGCGCATTGTACGCCCCAGACCATCAAAATCGGCATCCTCAACAATCGCTACGACCGCGAGCGCCGCGCCGAGCAATTTGGGGATGTGGCCGTGAAAGACCTGCGCTTCGATCGGCTCATCACCTTTGGAGCTTACGAAGACCTCGTCACCAAACGTCTGCTCGCTAACGGCTTTCCCCGAGAGCGCATCGCCAACCTGGGCTTCAGCGTCAACCCCGGCGTGGAGCAAATCATTGACACCATCGCCGCCATGATCCCGGATGGCCAGCCGGCCATGCTGGTGGGTTTCGTCAACATTCACACCCCGCAGGCCGAGATGATGATGGAATACTTCGAACGCCTCCGGGGACACACCGAGTCTGGCAGCGCGCCCAGCCTGTTGTGGGGCGAGGTGGGCTACGAGCGCCGCCAGCGTTTCGAGATGTCTCATGCATAATTACGGCGTTTCTCCCGAGAACGTGCGGATGGTGCTGGCCATTGGCCTGATCGTCAGCATTTTGATGTACGAGCGTTGGCGGCTGACCAGCGGCGCGGCGTGGGTGGCTGCCTACCTGGCCCTATTCGTGGAGCGCCCGCTCTACATTGTCACGACGGTGGTGCTCGCGTTAGCGACCTACTACCTCGTGGAGCGCGTCATCGCGCGGCGGATGTTCTTGTACGGGCGGCGGCGACTGGTGGCGATGGTACTGGTGGGCATGACTTTTCAACTCATCACCGGGGCAGTCGCGTTCTTCACCGAGCCTCTCACGCCGTGGCTGGCGGGCTTGTATAGCATCGGCTTCGTCATCCCCGGCCTGATTGCACACGACTTTGAGCGACAGGGGCCGCGCGCCACATTGTTGACCATCGCCGCCAACGCCCTGCTCACCTTCCTGCTCTTCCGCAACATCCTCGCCATCAAGAGCAACCTGCCGGTGTCGTGGAATAGCATCGCTTTTGAAGATAAGACCATTGTCTATTCGTATCACACCGCACTGCTGATCCCGGCCGCTATCTTAAGCGTGGTCGTCAGCGCGTTGTTGTTTGAGTGGACGGGTCTGCGGAGCGGGGGATTCCTGACGGCGGCCTACGCGGCCTTGTTCGTGCTTCAGCCATTGCATTTGGTTTTTATCACGACGGTGGGGGTGCTGGTCTTTTACTTCGTAACGCGCTTCCTCATGCGCCGCACCCCGGTCTTCGGGCGCACTAAGTTTGTGATGATGGTGCTCACCGCGCTGGTGTTCACCTGGGCGCTGGAAGTGGCCACTGCGCAGGTCACGCGCAACACCTTCATCCCGTTTGCGGGCTTCAGTATCATCAGCCCCATCATCGCCGCCCTGCTCGCCAACGACAGCGAGCGCCAGGGCCTGCGCAAAACGCTCCTCGGCGCGGCGGCCTCCACCCTGATTGTGTTCATTGCGATCAAGGGCCTTGATTTACTTGTGCTCGGCTGAATTTTGCCGAAAATGAACACGCGCTGGGTACGGCTAAAGTCGTTTCTCACCGTGCTCCTGGCTACTCTTGTCACGACCTGCGTTACGTCGCCACCCGCGTTGCCCAGCCTCACGCCGACGCGTAGAGCCACACGCACGCTCACTCCAACTCTCACTCCCACCTTAACCCCCACACCGATCCGGGTTGAGCCGCGCGCCCTGCGGGGCGACCTCGCCAATCAAATCAGTAATATGGAAGAGGCAATGCCCACGGCGGGCAGCGAGCGCTTTGTGATTCCGACCGAGGTGGAGAAAGCGGCCTTTGCCGAACTGGTGACGCGCTTGATGGGTGGGGAAACGGCGTGGGCCGGCGGCCTCGCCGCCCAGAACGGCTATGAATTACTGGCCTACACCGACCGGGGCGATGGCAATGCAAAGAGCTGGATCTTGCGCGAACTCAAACCCACCCGCCAAGGCTGGGGGCTGTACGTGTTTCGTGCCAAGCCCCTCAATGAAATCATCATTGAAGCGCCGCATCCACTCGCCGACGAAGGCACGCCCAGCGTGGCCCTGGCCATGTATCGCGCCCTCCACGCTCGCGCCTTGTTAATCGCCGGGGCGCACCGCCGGGCCAACGCCGATGGTTCCGCCGACGCTGCACACACCACCCAATCCGTCTTTGAATCGGTTCACGAAGCCCTCACCGGGGCCGGCACGCCCATCGTCTTGCAGATTCACGGATTTGCCTCCGGCAAACATCCCGGCTATCCCCAGATCATCTTAAGCCACGACCTTGGGGTTGAAACAGAACTGCTCGATGAATTGTCGGCGGCGCTCACGGCGCAGGGCCTTACGGTGGGCGTTTGTGATGGGGCCAAGTGGCAAGCCCTGTGCGGCGAGACCAATGTGCAATCGCGGCACATGGCCGACGGGTTGTTCATCCATTTCGAATTGGACGAGACCGTGCGAAGCGATGACCAGAGGTTGCTGGCGGCGCTGGCGCTCGTGTTCAAGTGCGGTGGCGCTTGTACCCAGAGATGATTGTGCGCCCCATGACGCTTCAAGAAATCTGAGAGCTCCTTTTTGCGCTTGTGGGGCCAAAGTCTATAATTCTGCTAACTGGCCTATCCACTCACAGACGTACACACCCACACACGGGAATTACCATGCGCGCTGTAGACATCATCATCAAAAAACGTGACAGGGGCGAGTTGAGCCGCGAGGAGATTGAGTTCTTCGTCCGAGGGTTGACGAGCGGTGAGATTCCGGAATACCAGGTAGCCGCCTGGGCGATGGCGGTCTTCTTCCGGGGGATGACGGCCCGCGAGACGGCGGACCTGACGCTGGCGATGGCGCATTCGGGCGAGGTGCTTGAATTGGGCGACACCGTGCCCCTCGCGGTGGACAAGCACTCGACCGGAGGGGTCGGGGACAAGGTGACGCTCGTCGTGGAGCCGCTCGTCGCCGCGTGCGGCGTGCCGGTGGGCAAGATGTCCGGGCGCGGGCTGGGCTATTCGGGCGGGACGATTGACAAGCTGGAGTCCATCGCCGGCTTCCGCACCTCGCTCTCGACTGACGAGTTCAAGCGGCAACTTAAGGAAATCGGTGTGGTGCTCACGGGCCAGTCCGCCAATCTTGCGCCCGCCGACGGCAAACTCTATGCCCTGCGCGACGTGACTGGCACGATCAACTCCATCCCGCTCATCGCCAGCAGCGTCATGAGCAAAAAGATCGCCAGCGGGGCGCAGGCGATTGTGCTGGACGTGAAGGCGGGCGTCGGCGCGTTCATGCCCAGTGTGGCCGAGGCGACGAAGCTTGCAAAATTGATGGTGAACATCGGCAGGCACGTGGAGCGCAAAGTCGTGGCGCTCATCTCGGACATGAACCAGCCGCTGGGTCATGCGGTCGGCAACGCGCTCGAAGTGCGCGAGGCGATTGAGACCCTGCACGGCGATGGGCCGCCTGATTTCCGCGAACACTGTCTGGAAGTCGCCGGACACTTGCTGATGCTGGCCGGGAAAGCCCGGACCATGAAGGCGGCGCGGACGCAGTTGGAGGCGGCGCTCTCCGGCGGAAGCGCGCGGGCTAAGTTCAAGCAGTTGGTTGCGGCGCAGGGCGGCGATGTGAGAGTGATTGATGTTCCCGATTTGCTGCCCCGGGCCTCTCTGATTGAAACCGTGCTCTCACCGCGCTCCGGCTGCCTGTCCGAAGTCAATGCCCGCGAGATCGGGTTGACGGCGGTGGATTTAGGCGCAGGCCGCGCCAAAAAGGGCGACCCGATTGACCACGCAGTGGGGCTGATGATCCATCATAAGGTCGGGGATCGAGTACAGAAGGGCGAGCCGCTGTTCACCGTCCACGCGAACGACCCGGCGAAGCTGGCCGCCGCCAGAGCACGCGTGCTCGCCGCGCACAAGTTCAGTGTGAAGACCGTGAAGCCCCTGCCGCTGTTTTATAAGGTGTTGAAGAGGCGGTAACAGGCTTAAATTGGCTGTGAGCGGAATAGGTTATGGCTTGATGCTCTTCTCCTCGCGCCATTGATACACCCACCCCCTCTCTTCTGCCCAGTTGTGATCTGAGTCAAAACTGAAATGCCCGCTCAGACCGGCGTAATCGGTCTGCGGGAGCGCAACGGCGACCCCGGCGCGCGAGGGCTTGCCGTTCGCTTTAACCTCTCGTGCAATGGCGTCGAAGAGCAGGCGCGTGGCGTCGTAGGCGAGCACCGCATACGAGCGCGGCTCGACGCCGTTGGAGATAGCCCGGTAGCGGTCGGCAAAGGAGGGGTCGCCAGAGTCGGCGGGGAAGGGGGCCGGGGCGACGAAGTACACGCCTTCGGCAGCGTCTCCGGCGAGCGAGACGAACTGTTGCTGTCCCCAAAGCGGAGGGCCGACAATTTGGACCTTGGACCTTGGACCTTGGACGTTGGACGTGAGCCAGTCCAGATCTTCGAGTGAGTCGCAGGGCGCGGGACAGTGAAGGGCGTCGGGCATGGCGGCCTTGAGTGCATCGTCGGTGGGCCAGAGGCGGAAGGCCGATGCGGGGAGGTTGGGTGACGAGGTGGTCGCCAGCAGCGGGATGCCCTCGGCCTCGTATTCGGGCGCGGCGGCGAGGGTGGTCATGTCCAGCCAGTGGCCGATGACGCCGACAACGAGCGGATCGGCGGCGATCTTGCGGGCTTGAGCGACGGCCATGTCCGGATCGCCGGAGTCGTCGAGGGCCAGCAACTCCACCGAATAACCCGCAATGCCTCCGCTCGCGTTTGCTTCCCGCACCGCCAGCCGGGCGGCGTAAATCACTTCGTAGCCCACATCGCGGTAACGACCTTCGAACGGCGCGACGAGGGCGATTTTGACGACGGGACGGGTGACGGGGAGGCAGGCGGCAAGCAGAAAGCAGAAGGCAGAAAGCAGAAGGCAGGTAGGAGTCGGCAGGTGTCCGCCTACTGCCTTCTGCCTACTGCCTACTGCCTCACGGGCAGGCGTTCGCCAGATGCTCTTCATAGGTCGCTGCAAAGGCATGGCGGCCGCTGCCGTCGCACAACGCGCGATAGTAAAGATATTTTGTGTCCGACGGGTGCGCCGCGGCGAGGATCGAGTTCAGGCCGGGATTGGCAATCGGCCCGGGAGGGAGGCCGGTGACGTAGTAGGTGTTGTACGGGTTGGCGATGGCGCGGAAGTCGAGGCCGCTCACGGGAGGCCACCAGTTGTCGGGTGCGCCGAGGGCGTATTGCACGGTGGCGTCAATTTCGAGCGGCTGGCCGACGACCAGACGGTTGAGGATGACGGAGGCAATGACGGGGCGCTCGTCGTCTACGACCGCCTCGCGCTCGACGAGGGACGCGAGGGTGATCGCTTGATAGACGTTCAGCCCGCGCGCGGTCACGGAGGCGCGGTAGTCCGCCGGGAGTTTCGCGTCGAAGTTGGCGAGCATTTTGTTGATGGCCTCCGAGGCCGTCGCGCCGGGGCGAAAGAAATACGTGTCGGGGAAAAGAAAACCTTCGAGCGACGCGTCCGGCGGGATATCACCCGTAAATGCATAACTGCCGGGGCGCGCGCCGTTGGGGCCGGCGAGCGCGATGAGTTCTTCTTTCGAGAGGGACAGTGTTGGGTTCGTGCTCAAGGCCTCGGCGATCTGTTCGAGCCGCCAGCCCTCGAAGACTCGCACGCTGATCTCACGGTCGCGCGCGTCGCTGAGGGCGGAGGCGATTTCGACGACCGTCATCGTCTGCCGCAGAATGAAGTCCCCGGCTTCGATGTGGTTGTCGAAGCCAGTGTAGCGCAGGTAGTAGTGGATCAATCGGGCCTCGCTCACGAGGTGCTGAACGGCGAGGCGCTCGGCGATGACGGCGGCGGACTCGCCCGGCTGAACGGAAAAGGGAATCGGGGTCGGGTCGTGCCCGGCGGGCGCGGTCAGATCGGCGGCGCGGGCCGAAAGATAAGTGGAGAGCACGAAGGCCTCCACCGGGTTGAGATCCGCCGCCGGGAGGCCGAGGTCGCGCGCCCCCGCCGTCCACCGCAGCCCGACGACGAGGCCCACGGCGAGGAGCGCGCAGAGCATGAGGCTCAGGATGAAGAAACGCGCGGCGAGGTTGGCGCGGCGCCTGCGCTCTTTAATCGCGTGGCGGATGCGCATCGAGGTAACTTTGCAGGAGGGCGGCGGCGGCGACCGTGTGAACCTGCGCGCGCCGCGCGCGGCGCTTCTTCCCTGTGGTCAGCATGACGGCGTGTGCGGCTTGTGTGGAGTAGCTCTCGTCGTGCAGGTTCACCGCGAGCGCGGCGTGCTGGCGGACCGCCTCCGCTAACCGCTCGGCGCGGCGGGCTTGCGGGCCGGGTTCGCCGGAGGCGTCGAGCGCATGGCCGATGAGGATCATCTCGGCCTGGTGCTCGGCGGCGAGCGCGGCGATGCGCGCGGCGTCGTCGTCGCGTGACGTGTGCGCGAACGTGGTGAGAGGCCGGGCGATGAGGCCGGTGGGGTCGGACAGGGCGAGGCCGATTTTCTTTTCGCCGGGGTCAACGCCGAGGATACGCATGTTTATCCCGTAGGGGCGCTCTTTGTGGTCGCCCTACTCGTGGTCGCCCTTACCGCACGATCACGTCAATGCGGAAGGGCATCCACGGGAGATGATTGTACCAGCGGGCGTACCAATTGGGGCGAAGGGTGATCAGGGGTGGATTGGCAAGAGGGAGATTGGCGAGGAGGTGGCGGTTGGCGTCACCGACTTTTCTTCCCGTGACAAGTTGCCGGACGAGGTCTCGGCTGATGAATGGCACAGTCTCGCCTGTGGCGGTGGCGGTGAAGTGGACGCGGCTATCCGCATCCACGGTGACGGCGGGAACGCGCGCGAACTGCGCCTGACCGATCAGCCCTTCGCCCGGCGGGACTTGGGCTTGCAATGCGGCCTGCGCGACGAGCCGGGCGTCGTTCTCGTCCACGGCCAGCCCGGTCACGGCGATGCGCAGCGTCAGCCGGAGAATATCGGCCTGTTCGCCCGCGGCGCGGTCGAAGGTCTCCGCGACGACCTCGGCGACGCGCAGGGAGTCGGGGGCGAGAAATTCGCTGGGTTGGAGCAGGGCCTCGATCTTGCCGATCGCGCTCTGCTGGAGTTGCTCCCTCAATTGCTCGCTGAGATGTTCGCGGTCGGCCGCGGTGACGGCGGCGCGTTGAGTGAACGTCCCACCCTTCGTCGCGCCGGGATTCGTGACGGCGAGTTGCAGGCCGAGCGGACCGTCAATGCTGTTGACGAGTCCCGCGCCCACGTTGCCGGATGGGCCAGGGTCAACCGCTTTGACCGGGACTTCGACGAGCGCGTTGGGGCGGCCCTCGATGGTCGCGGCTTTCAGGGTGACGAATCGGACGGGCGTTCCGCCGGAAGTGCGCAGGCCGGTCCCCTGCGGGATGGTCGCTGCCGTGCCGATGAGATTCGTGAACACGACGGTTCCGATAGCCGTGTCGCCCGGCGCATTGATCGAGCCGGTGGTCGTGATGAAATCGCTGGCCTCCAATTCCACCCGCACTGCGCGCGCCGGGATGAAGCCCGCCGTCTCGACCTGTGTGCGATTCGGATCGGCGACGATCTCGACGGTAGCGGCGAGCGGATGTGTGGCCGGGGTGAGGGTCACGCTCGCAGACGGGACGAGCGCGTACGCCAGCGCGAGGATCGCGACGAGGCCCGCCGCAAACGCGAGGCCTTTGAGGAGCCGCACGGCCCATGCAGGCAGGGAGGGCGTTTTGAGGACGGGCCGCCGGAGGTCTGCGGGGTCGAGCGGGGGACGGTAACGCTCCGGGCGGAGGCGGGGCGCGCGGGTACGCCACCGCTCGCGGCGGCTCGCTTCCACAGTCGGGAAGACAGGCAGGCCGAGGTCGCGGGCATGTGCGTGCACTTCGGGGTCGGCGGTGATGAGCGCCATGTGCGCGCCGAGCTGGTGCGCGTGGCGGTGGAGCAGCACGAGATCGAGGCGCCGGGTGAGCACGCGCCCGTGCCACGGCCACACGAGCAGGACGCGCTGGGTCTGCACCCAGCCCATCTTGTCGCGGGCTGAGATGAAGTCGTCGTGCGGGTCGAGGTGAAGGATTTGCTCTTTCAACGATCCGACTGCCCCAGCGCCTCCGCCACCGCCTGCTTCACCTGCGCCAGCGCTTCGGTGAGGCGCGTCGGGTCTTTGCCGCCCGCCTGCGCCAGCGTGGGCTTGCCGCCTCCGCCGCCGCCCACCACTTTGGCCACCGCCTTGACGATCTTGCCTGCGTCGAGGCCGCGCTTCACCAAATCTTCGGTGACGGAGGCGACGAAGTGCGGGCGGTTCTCGAAGATCGATCCGAGGACGACTACGCCCGAGGGGACGCGCGCGCGGAACCAGTCGGTCATCTCGCGCAGGGTGTCGGCGTCCGCCTGCTTGACCGCGCCCGACAGCACGGAGACGTTGTCCACCTGCTCCAGCTTGCCGAGCAGCGACTCGAGTTCGCGCTGGGCGAGCTCGCGCCGCAGGCGGGCGAGTTCCTTCTGTGCGGCCTGATGCTCGTCGAGCAGGGTCAGCACTTTGCGATCCACGTCGGCGGGATTGGACTTGAGATAGGTGGCGACATTTTCGAGCGCGCCGAGCCGCCGCTGAATCAGGTCGAGCGCGGCGCGGCCCGTCACCGCCTCGATGCGCCGGATGCCCGCGGCCGCCGCCTCTTCGCTCATGATGATGAACGGGCCGATGTCGGCGGTCTCGGGGACGTGCGTGCCCCCGCACAGCTCGTAGCTGAACACCTCGGGGTCGCCGATGCGGATGGTGCGGACGACCTCGCCGTACTTCTCGCCGAACAGCGCCATCGCACCCTCTTCGACTGCCTGCTCGCGCGGCAGGTATTGAATCTGCACGGGATAGTTCGCCAGGATGGCCTCGTTCACCGAGCGGGACACGACCGCGATCTGCTCCTGCGTCAGCATCCCGTGATGCGTGAAGTCGAAGCGCAGCCGGTCGGGCGCGACGAGCGAACCTGCCTGCCGGACGTGGTCGCCGAGGAAATAGCGCAGCTCGGAGTGGAGCAGGTGCGTGGCGGTGTGATTGCGCATGATGTCCCAGCGCCGCTCGTCGTCCACCGAGGCCCACGCGATGTCGCCCTCCTTGGGCGCCCCCACCGTCACCGTGCCGGAGTGCACGATGAGGCCCGCCGCGGCGCGCCGCGCGTCTTCGATGTGAATTTCCCAGACCGGCTCTTCCTGATCCTCTTTAAAGTGCGCGATGAAGCCGGTGTCCGTGATCTGTCCGCCGGAGGCGATGTAGAAGCACGTGCGGCCAATCACGACCTCGACTTTGTCTCCGACCCTGGCGCTCTTCATACGACGCCCGTCCTTCACCAGCGCGAGGAGGATCTCCTCGACTTCCATCTGGTTGTACGGATCGTACTCGACGCCGTCTGGGCCGAGTTTCCCTTCGGCCTGCAGGTCGTGCACGACGTTGCGATAGAGGTCAATGTTCTCGGCCATCACGGCTGCTAGCGTGTCAGTGCGCGAGGCCTCGGCGTGCGCCTCGCGCGCTTTGACGAACCCGGCCTCGTCCACCTGCAGGCCACGCTCCTGCGCGATGTCGCGCGTGATCTCGAGCGGCAGACCATAGGTCGCGTACAGGTTGAACGCCTCTTCGCCGGACAAGACTTTCTCGCCGTGCTCGGCGAGTTCGGTGAGCATCACGCCGAGGTTGGCAACGCCGAGGTCCACCGTGCGCTGGAAGCGCTCTTCCTCCTGCGTCAACGTGCGCAGGATGGAGGCGCGATGCGTGACGAGCTCGGGATACGCCTCGCCGTAGTATCCGACGACGGTCTCGGCGACGCGCGCGAGGAACGGCTCGGTGAACCCGATCTTCCCCCCGAACCGGGCCGCGCGCCGGATGACCATGCGGCAGACGTAGTTGCGCCCGTTGTTGCCGGGGATGACGCCGTCGGCGATGAGGAACGCCGCCGCCCGCGCGTGGTCGGCGATGACGCGGTAGGGGGTCAGGTTCGCCGCCCGCTCTTCGGCAGTGTGTCCCGTCATCTCCTGAATCTCATCGAGCAGCGGCGTGAACAGGTCGGTCTTGTAGTTTGAGTCCACGCCCTGCAGGACGGAGACGAGGCGGTCGAGGCCCATCCCGGTGTCTACGTGCTTCTTGGGGAGGAGCGAGAGGTCGGCGGCCCTGGGGCCGGTGCGGTTGTATTGGATGAAGACCAGATTCCACAACTCGAGGAAGCGCTGGCAGTCGCCGTTCACGCGGCACACGTGGCCGGGGACGCCCTGCTTGTCGCAATACTCCGGCCCCCGGTCCATGTGAATCTCGGAGTCCGGGCCGCAGGGGCCGATCTCGGCCATCTCCCAGAAGTTGTCCTTGCGCCCGAAGAACAGCAGGTGCGAGCCGTCGAACCCGGGCTGCTGCCGCCAGAGGTCGGCGGCCTCGTCGTCGCGCGGGATCACGCCCTGCTCGTCCTCGAAGCACGTCGCCCAGAGTTTGTCTTTGGGCAGCTTCCACACTTCAGTCAACAGTTCCCACGCCCAGGCGATAGCTTCTGTCTTGTAGTAGTCGCCGAACGACCAGTTGCCAAGCATCTCGAAGAAGGTGTGGTGCGAGTCGTCGCGCCCTACGTCTTCGAGGTCGTTGTGCTTCCCGGCCACGCGCATGCACTTTTGCGAGTCGGCCACGCGGGTATATGGGCGCTGGTCGGTGCCGAGAAAGACATCTTTGAACTGCACCATGCCTGAGTTGGTGAACAGCAGGGTGGGGTCGTCGCCCGGCACGAGCGACGTGGACGGGACGATGGTGTGCCCTTTGCGGGCCATGAAATCCAGAAAGGTCTGGCGGATAGCCGCGCCCGTGAGGGCGGCTTGAGCAGCCTGCGGGTTCCCGGTTGGTTTCACCGCTGCCTTTTTGGGGGTCGCCGGCTGAGTAGATTTCTTGGTCATACCGAAATGGCTCCAATCGTAAAGGATCGGTTGCCGATTATACGCGAGAATGGAGGAGAAAGGAAAACAGCACTGACAAATGCGCGGGGGCAAAGTATAATGCGCGGCACGCTCGGACGTGCGACGCACTTTCGAAGACCCTCGTAGCGAAGCGGAGGGGGCCAAAGTGTGTCGCACATGCGACGCAGACTCGAATGACCGGAGGGCATGGATGAATCTGGACGAACAGGTGGCTCTGCTGATGCAGGGCACGGAGTACGGCGACGAGACTCTGAAGGAGAATATGACGCGCGAGCTGCGCGAACGGCTGACTGAGGGCCGCCCCCTGCGCGTCTACTGCGGCTACGATCCCACCTCGACCGACCTGCATCTGGGCCACACCATCACGATGCGCAAACTCCGCCAGTTTCAAGACCTCGGCCACGACGTCACGTTTCTCATCGGCAGTTACACGGCGCTGGTGGGCGACCCATCGGACAAGAACAAGGCGCGCCCCATTCTCACGCAGGAGCAGGTGGCCGAAAACTCGAAGACCTATGCCGAGCAGGCATTCCGGATACTGGATCAGAACAAGACTAAAATCCGCTACAACGGCGAGTGGCTGGCCGAGCTTTCCCTGCTCGACCTGATCCGGCTGGGGCAGAACTTCACCGTGCAGCAGTTCCTCGCGCGCGAAAACTTCGCCAGGCGGCTGGAGGCGGGTGAGCCGATCTTTCTGCACGAGACCTTCTACGCGCTGATGCAGGGATACGATGCGGTGGCCCAGCAGACCGACGTGCAGGTCGGCGGGACGGATCAGCTGTTCAACATCATCGTCGCGGGTCGGAAACTGCAGGAGGCGCTCGGCCAAAGGCCGCTCGTGGGCGTGATCACAGGCATTTTGCCTGGCACGGACGGGGTGCAGCGCATGTCCAAGTCCACCGGCAACGTCATCCCGATTAACACCGCGCCCGAAAATATGTACGGCAAAGTCATGAGCCTGCCCGACTTCGCCATGCCCATTTACTTCAAACTGGTCACGCGCTACACCCCGGCGCAGATCGCCGAGATCGAAAAGGGGCTGGCCCCTTCGGGTGGGAAGCGCCACCCGCGCGACACCAAGATGGAGCTCGCGCGCGAGATCGTCGCCATCTTTCACGGAGAGGACAAGGTGGCCGCCGCCGAAGAGCATTTCAAATCCATCTTCCAGAAGGGCGGCGTGCCCGAAGACATGGAAACGCTCGTCGTGAGCGGCGAGCCGGTGATTGTGGACTTTCTTGCGGAGAAGGGGCTGGTGAAATCGAAGAGCGAAGCCCGGCGGTTGATCGAGCAGGGCGGGGTGAAGGTAGCGGGGCGAACAGTGGAGGATGTGAGCGCGCGACTGGAGTTCAAAGAGGAGACGGTGGTGCAGGTGGGAAAGAGAAAGTTTGTGAGGGTGACGAGGGGGTAAGACCCCAAAGTTAGCGTCTTTACGGCCCGCTTGCGCCGATTGGAAGACCGATTGGCGCAACGCCAGCGGCGTGGGAGGTCTTAGATGGCAGTCGAAGTTAGAGACGAACTCAGTTTGGCCTTGAAAATAGCTGGGTTCAGCGCGGACACGGCCTCTCTCCCAATGCACCTTTCCGAAATTGAGGAAGAGGCAAGCACGGTGCTTGACCTGTTCACGGTGTTGTGCTCCCACGCTTATCGTGGGGATGCCTCTGCCACACAGGAAACGTTAGCGGAACTGGCGATTGCCCTGGAGCATTTGCTTCATCACGTGAATGAAGCTCTGCCCGGCCTTCAGAAGGAATTGGACATTGAGCCGGAGTGATGATCGGTTCCGTAATCCAGCGACGCTGATGCCAGCCGTCAAAGGGAGCCGCCGATTGCGCGGCTCTTCTTTTTGAGTCGGTGTGCGCGTAGCCAGTCAGGTAATCGCAACAGAGCGCAGGCTATCTATGAACAGGCTTGAGGCTACACGAATCTGAGTTCCTATGGCTTGAGACTCGTTGCGCTCTTCAATAACGTCCGCCCAATCCTCGACGCCCCCTCCACATCCCCATCTTCCAACAGCACCGCCACAGCATAGCGTGAGTCGTCTGACGGCGCGAAGCCGCTGAACCAGGCCAGCGTTTTGCCCTCCGCGCCGGTAAGCGCCACGGCTTTGTGGCCGTCGGCCATGAGAGTTTTGACCTGATCGGCGGCCTCCGGCGTGATGGCGGCCATGGGATGCGAGGACGGCTCGACGGGCTGCCATTCTCCCAGTGGATTCTGCACGGCGACGAGCAATTGCGGCGCAGGCATCTCGCCGTGGCGGGCGATGGCGGCGGTGACGAGCGCAAGATGGAGCGGGGTGATGGTCAGGCCGCCCTGACCGATGGCGGCGATGGGCGCCTCGCTGGTGAGGTCGGGACGTGTGGAGGCTGTGGTCGGGATGGAGATGGAAGGCGCTTCGATCAGCCGGAAGTCGCTGAAGAGCTGATCCAGCGCGCGCGCGCCGAGACGTCCGCCCAGATCCGCGAAGGGCCACGGGCAACCGGATTTGAAAGCTTCGACCAACGTGGTCTGGTCCGAGTCCGCCTTGATGCGACAGCCCAGCTTTAGATCACCCACCCCGACTTCGGCGGCGGCGGAGGGGAAGGGCGCGTTCAGGTCCGCGAGTCCGGCGCGGAGCGCGGCGGCGAGGATTACGGGCTGAAGCGCGCCCCCGGGCTGGTAGAGCGCCAAAGTGGCCCGGTTAAGCAGCGGCGCGCGCGGGTCGTTGACGAGCGTTTCCCATTGTTCGTCGAGGTAGTTTGGGTCGTAAGTGGGATGCGAGGCGAGAGCGAGAATCTCGCCGGTTTTCGCGTCGAGCAGAACCGCCGCCCCGGCCCGGTCGCCAAGGGCAATATCGGCGGCGGTCTGCAGGCGGAGGTCAATCGAGAGCCGCACGTCGCGCCCCGGAGACTGCGCGCCGATCAGGGTTTCCCACCCCACGTCGAATTGAGCGCGCCCGGCGTCGCCGTGCAGCACCGCATCCTCCGCCGCTTCGATGCCTGCCGAGCCATAGAATGGGGAGATGTAGCCCAGCACCGGGGCGAGTTCAGGATACGCATACCGCCGCTCGAAGTCGCCGGGCTGCCCGTCCGACTCGGCCAGCGCCGCGCCGTTGCGATCGTAGACCGTCCCGCGCTGGGCGCGCCGCTCGGCGAGCACGCGCCGGGGATTATCGGGGCGCGCCAGGAGCGTGTCGCGCCGCGCGACTCCCCAATAGCCGCTCGCCAGCGCGATGAGAAAAAACGCGGCGGCAAATGCCAGCGTGAGGCGATGCAGTTGACGCTCCATCATGGCGCGGTACGGCGCACTTTCGAAGACCCTCGCAGCGCCGCGGAGAGGGCCGCCATCGTGCGCCGCCTCTCCGCCGACGACAGCCGCAGCAGCAGACCGATCATGATGAAGTGCGTCACCAGCGACGAGCCGCCATAGCTCACAAACGGCAGCGTTACGCCCGTGAGCGGGACGAGTTTGACCACGCCGCCCATGATCATCAGCGCTTGCAGACCGACGAGCGCGGCCAGGCCCCCGGCGAGCAATTGCTCGAACCCGCCGCGTGCGCTGAGGGCGATGCGCAGCCCCCGGAACACGGTCGCGCTCAACAGGCCGATGGCGCCCAGTGCGCCGGCCAGCCCCCATTCCTCGATCAGCGCGGCGAAGATGAAATCTGAATGCGCCACCGGGATCAGCGTCGGCGCGCCCAGCCCCGGCCCGCGCCCGAAGAGGCCTCCCGCCGCGAGCGCGATGAGCGACTGCACGATCTGATACGACCGCCCCGAGGCGTCCGCCCACGGGTTCCACCACGCTTCCACGCGCAGCCGCACCACGTCGAAGAGGAAATAGCCGAGCACGCCTCCGAGCACGAGCAGGACGAATCCGGCGATGACGTATTCCGCCCGGCCTGAGGCCAGATACAGTATCACCAGAAAGACGGCGAAGAAGAGCGTGCTCATCCCGAGGTCGCGTTGCGAGATGAGGACGAGCATGGAGAAGCCCCACGCCAGCAGCATCGGGAAAAAATAGGCCGGTTGGGGCGCGACGAGGCGGCGCGGGCCGTGGTCGGGTTGAGTGGGCTGGAAGAGCGGCATGTATCTGCAACCGGCCGAGATTCTCAAACTGCTGCTCGTCGTCTTCCTGGCCGCCTACCTCGCC
>Ga0209108_10000214_pt1 | contig 31159 bp, 30 predicted proteins | sample Rifsed10ft1_FD_184003 | JGI IMG/M metagenome (GOLD analysis project Ga0209108, IMG submission 184003) | Soil microbial communities from Rifle, Colorado, USA - sediment 10ft 1 (version 2) | ecosystem: Environmental > Terrestrial > Deep subsurface > Rock core/Sediment | place: Rifle, Colorado...
GCAAGCGCGCGCTCTTGAACTTCGGCCATACCTTCGGCCATGCCTTGGAGTCGATCGGCCGGTATGAGCGCTGGCTGCACGGCGAAGCCGTCGCCATCGGCATGCAGATGGCAGCCAACGCATCGCTCGCGCTCGGCTGGCTCGACAGCGAGCAGCACGGGCGCATTGCGGCGCTGCTAAGCAGGGCGCGGCTGCCGGTCGTGGCGCGCGGCGTCGCCGTCGACGACGTGCTCGAGCTCATGCAGATGGACAAAAAGGTCGCGCACGGCAGCGTGCGGCTCGTGCTGCTCAAGGGCATGGGCGAAGCCACGGTCGCGGCCGCGCCGGAGCCGTCGTTGTTGCGGCAGGCGATCGCGGCGCAACTCGAGGCTTGACACATGCGCGACGCGGAATTGGCGCCCTATGCCGCGCATAGCGCAGCGACGCGCGGGCGCCTTTTTCCCGAAGACCCGCCCCTGTACCGCACCGAATTTCAGCGTGACCGCGATCGGGTCGTTCACTCGACGGCATTTAGGCGCTTGGTCTACAAGACACAGGTTTTCGTCAACCACGAAGGGGATCTCTACCGCACGCGCTTGACTCATTCGCTCGAGGTCGCCCAGATCGCGCGTACCGTCGCCCGGGCGATGCGTCTCAACGAAGACCTCGTCGAAGCGGTGAGCCTCGCGCACGACCTCGGGCATACGCCCTTCGGCCATGCGGGCCAGGATGCACTCAACGAATGCATGCGCGAGCTCGGAGGGTTCGAGCACAACCTGCAATCGCTGCGTGTCGTCGATCTGCTCGAGGAGAGCTACGCGGCTTTCCGCGGGTTGAACTTGACCTATGAGACCCGCGAGGGAATCCTCAAACACTGTTCCGTTCGGCACGCGCGCGAGCTCGGCGAGCTCGGCGCGCGATTCCTCGAACGGCGCCAACCCGGCCTCGAGGCGCAGCTCGCCAACGTTGCCGACGAAATCGCGTACAACAATCATGACGTCGACGATGGCCTTCGCTCAGGGCTGATCTCGCTCGAGCAGCTGGCGACGATTCCGTTCTTCGCCGAACAGCTGGCGTGGGTGAAAGCGAGCTTCCCCGGCGTCGCAGGGCAGCGTTTGAGCCGCGAAGTCATCCGGCGCATGATCGATGTGCTCGTTTCCGATCTCATCGAAGTCAGCGCCCGCAATGTTGCCGCCGCGGCACCGCAAAGCATCGACGCGATCCGCAACCTCGCCGGTCCTCTCATCGCGTTCAGCGCGCCCTCCGTCGAAGCACAACGGACACTCAAAGAGTTCCTGCGCGTGCACCTGTATACGCACCCCCATGTCAGGAAAATGACGGCGCAAGCGCAGGAAACGATCCGCGTGCTGTTCGCCGCGTTCATGGCGGACTTCGACTGTTTGCCTGCCGATCATGCCGACCGCGCTCGCGACGGCCAGCGCACGGAGGGGTCCGCCGGAGCCGCGCGCGTCGTCGCCGATTACGTTGCCGGCATGACGGATCGGTTCGCGCTGCAAACGCGCGAGGCGTTGGGCGAGCGGGTACAATGACGCTCGTGTCGAGCGTTCCCGCCCAATCCAATGCTCCGATCCCCGCGCGCGAGCGCCTCATCGTCGCACTCGATGTGCCGACGGCTGCGCAAGCGAAGGCCCTGGTGCAGCGGCTCGCAGACCGAGTGGTCTTTTATAAGATCGGCCTCGAGCTCGCGGCGTCGCCCGGCTACTTCGAGCTCATGGATTGGTTGCTCGCGCGCGGCTGTCGCGTGTTTGCGGATCTCAAGCTCTACGACATACCGGCGACGGTCGCCGCCGCAGTGCGGAACTTGAGCGCTTGCGGCGCCTCCTTCGTGACGGTGCATGGCGAGCGCTCGATCGCCGAAGCCGCGGCAGCGAACAAGGGCGCGACATTGCAGATCTTGGCCGTCACCGTCCTGACGAGCATGAACCAAGAAGACTTGCGCCTCGCCGGTATTCAGGCGACCGTGGCGGAGCTCACGATGTCGAGGGCGCGCGCTGCGATCGCCGCGGGCTGCGACGGCGTCATCGCCTCCGGGCTCGAAGCCGCGGCGTTACGCGCGGAGCTCGGTCCGAAACCCTGCATCGTGACACCCGGTATTCGGCTCTCGGGCGAGGCGGGGCACGACGACCAGAAACGCGTCGTCACACCGCGCCGCGCGCTCGAGTCCGGGGCGACGTACATCGTGGTCGGCCGCCCGATCCGCGACGCGGTAGATCCTTACGCGGCGGCCGGCGCCATCCAATCCGAGATCGCTCTGCTCTGTCGATGAGCGCCGCCGAAGCCGCGCTGGCCGAGCGCCTGCGCCGCATGCAGTGGCTTGCTACGGGGCTCGTCGCCGCCATGGCGATTCTATTTGCAGCCACCAGCGCGCTGCGCACGCGCTATCCCTCCGTCGACGTGCTCTGGGCGTTTTCCGAAGCCGCTTTGATCGGCGGCCTCGCCGACTGGTTTGCCGTAGCGGCTTTGTTTCGCCACCCGCTCGGCCTCCGCATCCCGCATACCGCGATCGTGCCGAGCCGCAAGAACGAGATCGGCCGCGCCCTCGCGCGCTTCGTCGGTGAGCACTTTCTCGTTGGTGAGGTCGTCGAACGCCGGCTCGAGCGCGTCGATCTCGCCGCGCGGTTCGGAGCGTGGCTCAATCGCGAGCAGACGGCCAAGCGCTTGAGCCGTGATCTTGCGATCGCGCTCGATTGGCTCATGCGCGACACCAAGAGCAGCGAGCTGCGCGAATCGGCGAAAGACAGCGTACGTAAGATCCTGCACCGTATCCCGCCGAGCTCGATTGTCGCGACCATCATTGACGTGCTGGCCTCCGGCAACCATGCGCAGACGCTCGTCGACGAGTTGGTGCAGTTCGGGCGCGATCAATTAGACAGAAACAGAGACCGAATTCGCGAGCGCATCCGCGACCGCAGCCCATGGTGGCTGCCTAAGTTCGTCGACGAGGAGATCTATGATCAGCTTGTTCGCGAGCTCGAACGCATTCTCAGCGACATTGGCGATGACTCGGAACACCCTGCGCGGCGGCAACTCCATGACCGTCTCAAGTCGATCAAGTACGCGCTCGGTCAAGACGTGGAGCTCATCGCGCGCGGTGAGTCGCTGCGCAACGAGATTCTCGACCATCCCGCAGTCCACGCCTTTGCGCGCGACCTGTGGCTGCGCGCACGTCACTTTCTGCACGAGTCGCTCATCGATTCCGAATCGGCGCTCCGCTCGAGCCTGGAGCGTGAGCTCTGCACGATCGGCCAAACGCTCGCAAATGACGCGGCCGCAAGAGAACGCTTGAATTTGTGGCTGCGGGAAGTGCTGATTTACATCGTTGAGAATTACCGCCAGCCGATCAGCGAGATCATTTCCGAAACGGTCGAGCGATGGGACGCGAAGTCCACGGCCCGGCGGATTGAGCTCAACATCGGCCGCGACCTGCAATTCATCCGCATCAACGGGACCCTCGTCGGCGGCCTCGTGGGGGTGCTGCTGTACTTTGCCTGGAATGTGCTCGCCTTGTAGGAGCGAGCTTTGCTCGCGATGAAAGCAAGATCGCGAGCAAAGCTCGCTCCTACAAAGATCGGCCGCGCCTAGGAAGATTTCGCGTGGCCCTCGCGCTCCTTGAGCGCGCGCCGCAGCACTTTGCCGACGTTCGATTTCGGTAGCCCGTCGACGAACTCCACGACCGTCGGCACTTTGTATCCCGTGAGCTCCGTGCGACAGTAGTCGATCACGGCGTCGGCCGTGAGCTTACTGTTCTTGCTGACGACGAAGAGCTTGACGGCTTCCCCAGAATGCTCGCTCGGAACGCCGATTGCCGCGGCTTCGATAACGTCCGGATGCGAGGTCACAACGTCTTCGACTTCGTTTGGGTAGACCTTGAACCCGGAAACGACGATCACGTCCTTCTTGCGATCTTCGATGAACAAGTAGCCCTCGGCATCGAGGCGGCCAATGTCCCCCGTACGCAGCCACTGCTCGCCGACGAACACGGCCGCCGTTTCCTCGGGGCGCTGCCAGTAGCCGGCCATGACTTGCGGCCCGCGCACGCAGATCTCTCCGGTCTGGCCTATGCTCAAATGACGATTCGCCTCGTCGAGAATCGCGACTTCGGTGGACGGCAGGGGCAATCCAACGGACCCGTTGAACGAGCGTGCGTCGAGGGGGTTCGCCGACACGATCGGCGAGGCCTCCGTGAGACCGTATCCCTGCGCAATGACATTGCCCGTGACCTTTTGCCAGCGTTCGGCGACGTCGGCCTGCACGGCCATGCCGCCCGCGAGCGAGATCTTGAGGTGGCGGAAGTCGAGCGCCGCGAACTCAGGCGTGTGCAGCAATGCATTGAACAGCGTGTTCACACCCGAGAAAAAAGCCATGCGCGTCTTGCGCAATTCGCGTATGAAAGTGCGCAAATCGCGCGGATTCGTAATGAGAACATTGTGCGCCCCGAGCGCGGCAAAACAGAACAGATTCGCGGTCAACGCGAAAATGTGATAAAGCGGCAGCGGCGTAACCGCCTCGCCGTCCGCAGGCTGGTAAAACGGCCGCACCCACGCGATCGCCTGCAGCACGTTGCTCACCATATTGCGATGCGTGAGCATGGCGCCTTTGGCAACGCCGGTCGTGCCCCCCGTGTATTGCAGGAACGCAATATCCTGCGCCTCGATCTTGGGGTCTTCGTAAGCAAGCCTGCGTCCGCGCTCGAGCGCTGAGCGGTAATCGACGGCGTCGGGAATGTGCCACGCGGGAACGAGCCGCTTGACGTGCTTGACGACGAAATTCGTAACGTGTCGCTTGAGCGCCGGAAAATGATCCCCGATACGGGTGACGATCACGGTCTCGATGGCGGTCCGCGACGACACCGCGGCCGCCGTGTGCGCGAAATTGTCGAGAACGACGAGCACGCGCGCGCCGCTGTCGCTGAGCTGGTGCTCGAGCTCGTGCGGCGTGTACATCGGGTTCACGTTCACGACGACGAAGCCGGCGCGCAGGATCCCGAACAGCACGACCGGGGATTGCAGCAAATTGGGCAGCATGACGGCGACGCGGTCGCCTTTACGCAAGTGCAATGAGCTCTTGAGGTAGGCCGCGAACGAGCGGCTCGCCTCATCGACCTCCGCAAAGCTCATGCGCGCGCCGAAGTTCGAGAACGCGGGCGCCGCGCCGTGGCGGGCAAAGCTCGCACGCAGCAAGTCGGCGATCGACGCGTGTTGGTCCGGATCTATGTCGGCCGGGACTTCCCGCGGGTAGCTCGCGAGCCATGGTCGGGCGGTCATGAGCCGTTACAGAAGCTCGGCGAGCACATTCCAGACATTCTCGAACATCGGCCGTTGGCCCGCGGCATTAGGGTGCACGCGATCAGCTTGCATGAGCTCGGGTTTGAGCACCACGCCGTCCATGAGGAAGTTGACGAGCGCAACGTCATGCTCTTCCGCTAGCTCCGTGTACACGCGCGCGAACGACTCTGTGTAAGCCGGGCCGTAGTTCGGGGGGATCTGAATCCCGGTGAGCACGGCGCGGGCATCGGCCGCCGTTACGAGCTCGATCATGCGCCCGAGGTTTTGGCGCAGCTTCGCCACGGGTTGCCCGCGCAGGCCGTCGTTGCCGCCGAGCTCGATGACGACGATTGCAGGCTCGTACGTCGCCAGCAGGCTCGGCAGACGCGCGAGACCGCCTGCCGACGTGTCGCCGGCGATGCTGGCATTCACTACTTCATACCCGTAAGCTTGCGCGTCGAGGTGGTTTTCGAGCAGCGTAACCCACGACTGCTCGGCATCCAGTCCATAGCCGCTACTCAGGGAGTCACCGAGCACGACGATGGTGCGATCGGCTCCCCAGGCAGGCGCGCAATGAGCCGCCAATACGCTCAAGACGAGAAAGGCACGCTTAACCATGACCGGCGGCGATCTCCTGCTCAAGGCCGAATCCCTGACGAAAAAGGTTATCAGTCCCGAAGGGGAGCTGACCATCCTCGATTCCGTGAGTTTTACCGTCGATCGCGGCGAGTCGGCCGCGATCGTGGGGCCATCGGGAGCGGGCAAATCCACGCTGCTCGCCCTGCTGGCCGGCCTCGACGAGCCGAGCGAGGGACGAGTTTGGCTCAACGGTGTCGAGCTCACGGAGCTCGACGAGGACGGCCGTGCCGCGGTGCGCAATCGCGAGGTCGGCTTCATATTCCAATCCTTCCATCTGCTGCCCTCCCTCACGGCCATCGAGAACGTGCTCTTGCCGCTCGAGCTCTTGAGCGCTCCGAACGCCAAGGACCGGGCACGGCAAGCGCTCGTGCAAGTCGGTCTCGAGCACCGGCTGCGCCACTATCCACGGCAGCTGTCCGGAGGCGAAAAGCAACGCGTCGCGATCGCGCGCGCATTCGTGGGTGGCCCTTCATTGTTGTTCGCCGATGAGCCGACGGGCAACCTCGACAACAACACCGGTGCACGAATTCTCAACCTGTTGTTCGAGCTCAATGCGGCCGCCGGAACGACGCTCGTGCTCGTCACTCATGACCTCGAAGCGGCCGCCCGCTGCGACAAGCTCATCGAGCTCGCCGGCGGCCGCATTGTGAATGCATTGTAGGAGCGAGCTTCGCTCGCGATCTTGCCCTCAAATCGCGAGCAAAGCTCGCTCCTACAGGAGCTGACAATCAAACGACGCGCCGCAACCGGCCGCCGGCCATGAACGACGCGATGTTCTCGACGACTTGCTCGAGGGCGCGCTGCCTCGCTTCCCGGGCTGACCATGCGATGTGCGGCGTGACGATGAGATTGGGTATGCCGCGTTCGAGCAGCGGCTCATCCGGCGGCGGCGGCTCTACGGGCAGCACATCGATGCCGGCGCCGGCGATTTCGCCGTCACGGAGCGCAGCTGCGAGTGCCTTGCCGTCGATCAATCCGCCGCGCGCCGTATTGATCAGCAACCCGTCCCGTTTCATCTGCTTGAGCTCGTCCGCGCCGATCATATGCTGCGTCTCCTTGGTCAGCGGGCAGTGCAGACTCAGGACGTCCGCCTCGCGCAACACCGTCGCGAACGGCACACGAGCTCCTCCGGGCTCTTCGTCATCGCCGCCCGGCCGAGCCGACACCATCACCTCCATGCCGAAACAACGCCCGAGATGCGCGACCGCCTTGCCCAAGGAGCCGAACCCGACGACTCCGAGCGTGCGCCCCGCGAGCTCGCGAATGGGGTAATCGAACAGTGCGAAACTGCGGCTCCGCCCCCACGCGCCCGAACGCGCGAGCTTGTCGTAGGCGCCGACGTGATGCGTCAAGCCGAGGATCAAGGCGAATACGTGCTGCGCGACCGCCGCGCTGCAGTAGTCACGCACGTTGGCGACGCCGATGCCGCGTTCCTTGGCCGCCGCGCAATCGACGTTGTCAGTGCCCGTCGCTGTCAGCACGATGAGCTTGAGGTCCGTCGCGCTCGCGATGGCGTCGCGGTCGAGCTTGACCTTGTTGAGGATCGCGATGTCCGCGCCCGTGAGCCGTTCGCCGAGCTCCTCGCACGCCGAATAGTCGAAATAACGCGCAGCAACGAGCTCATCGAGCGAACGCGTGTCGACGTTCGGCCCCAAGGTCGCGAAGTCGAGCAGCACGGCGGACGGCTTTGACCCCATTCAAAAAAGCTTACACCATCGATGGCGAGCAAATCTGCACGCACTTCTCATGTCGTGCAACGAGACAGGGCATCGGCGATGCGTCGCCGGCTCAGCCGGTATTCTGCATGCCGTGGGCGATGCCATTGATGCTCGCGAACAGCGCCGTGAGCACGTCGTCGTCGCGGCGGTCCGATGCACGCCAACGTTCCAACAGCCGGACCTGCAGCAAGCTCATCGGGTCGACGTACGGGTTGCGCAGGCGAATCGCTCGATGCAGCGTGTCGCTCGCTTCCAATAGCTCGCTCTGCCGCGTCAGCTTCAAGACCAGCTCCACGGACCGGTCGTACTCGGCGCGAATTCGGGGGAAGAATCTGTCGTGCAGCGCGCCCGCGAGCGCCGAGTAGAGCGCTGCGATGTCGAGGTCGGCTTTGGCCAGCGCAATCTCGATCTCCGCGATCAGAACTCGAGCGAACGGCCATTGAGTGAACATCTCTTCGATATCGCTCCAGCCAAAGAGCTCGATACCTCTGCCGACGCCGGTCGCAAACCCGAACCAAGCCGGTAACAGTCCGCGGTTCTGTGTCCATGCAAATTCCCACTGCGCGGCATTCAAGCGTCCCACGTCGGCGCCGTCCTCGCGTGCCCTGCCCATGCCGATACCCAGACGCTCGAGCACGTCGAGCGGCGTCGCCGCACGAACGTATGTCTCGAACTCCGCGGAATCGTCCATGAGCTCTCGGTACGCATCGCGCGACGCGACGGCGATCTCGTTCATGAGCTTCTGCCAATGGCCTTCGCGCTCGTGCGCTTGCGGCGGATTGGCCGTGACCCATAGCAAAGAGCTCAGCGTTTGCTCGAGCGTACGCATCGCGATGGCACGCAGGCCGTACTTGGCATTGACGATTTCTCCCTGTTCCGTCATGCGCAGCCTGCCCGACACGGCGCCGACCGGAGCCGCGAGCACGGCATCGTGCAACCTCCCGGTGCTGCGGCTGATGGTTCCACCGCGCCCATGAAACAGGGCTAGGCGGATACCCAGCTCGCGCAGTACCCCGACCAGCGTCTGTTGCGCGGTCTGCAGCGTCCAGCACGCCGACACCATGCCGCCGTCCTGGTGGCTATCGGCGTAACCGATCATGATCATTTGTTGATTCCCGCGCCCTTCGAGGTGCTTGCGGTAGAGCTCGTCGCGGAGTAGACGGCGCATGATCGTCCCCGAATTCTGCAAATCCTCGACGGTCTCGAAGAACGGGGCAATGTCGATGGGCACGTCGGTGCCTTTCGGGCCCAAGTGTCCCCAACGCGCGAGCAGCAGCACCGACAACACATCGTCGGGCCCGTGTGTCATGCTGACGATGTAAGGTCCGACGGAGTCGGGGCCGTACTTGCGACGGCAATGTGCAATGGTCTGAAACACACCGAGCGTTCTGCGCGCTTCCGAAGACAACTCGCCCTGCGGCGACTCGCGGCGCTCGAGCGCTTCCTTGATTCGCGTTGTACGCTGCTCGCTCGTGAGCTCCGCCCAGCGAGGTTCCATGAGCCCTTCGCCGACGACGCGACGGTGCACCATCGCGTTTTGCCTGATATCGAGCGTCGCGATGTGAAAGCCGAAAGTTTGCGCGCGGCGCAATAGACGCTTGACGGCAAATAGCCCCGCGCTATGGCCGCGGTTCGCGCGCAAGCTCGCGGCGATGAGCTCGACGTCGGCCACGAAATCGTCCGCCGATTCGTAAGGGAACGCCGCGTCGTCGTAGGTTGCCTGCAACCGTGCCGACACGAGGCGCAGGAACACGCGATACGGCATGTTGCGATGCCTTGCCGGAGTCGCATGCGCCGCCTTGGAAAAATGCCCGGCATAGAGCTCGCTGCGCCGGCGAAGCTCGTCGCTGACGCCGATGCGGCTATCGCTCTGACTCAAATGCCGCGCGAGCTCGCGACATTCGTTGTAGTAGAGGTCGAGCACCAGGGCACGGTGGCGCGCGAGAGTTTCGCGAGTGCTCTTGGCCGTCACGCTCGGATGGCCGTCCATGTCGCCGCCGACCCATGAGCCGAATTTGACGAGCACGGGAAGTCGAATGCGCCGTGCCGCGCCGCCATACACGGAAGTCAGGGCTTCCTCGAAGCTCTCGTAGAACGGCGGGATCATGCGGTAGAGCACGTCCGTGAGAAAAAACAAAACATGCTCCGCTTCGTCGCCGAGCCTGCGCTCCTGCATATGCACTTCGGTTTGCCAGCCCGTCGTCATTTCCATCCTGACCTGGCCGAGCTCGGCGGCGAGCTCCTGCGGCGTCATATACGGATCGAGCATCGTCACCAAGTGCCTGGCCATGCTCTGCTGCTTGCGCAACAACGTGCGCCGCGTGGCTTCCGTCGGGTGCGCCGTGAACACGGGCTCGAGCGAGATCTGCCCGACGACGCGCTCGATGGCGTCGAGGTCGGTGCCCGCCGCGTGCAGACGCTGCAGTATGTCGCGAAAACCGTACGGCTGGGGCTTCGTCGAGTCTTGAAGATATTCGCGGCGCCGCCTGATCCGATGCACTTTCTCGGCCATGTTGACCATTTGAAAATAGGTCGAGAACGCCTGGATGAAATCGCTCGCCGTACGGGGCTCGAGCTCGGCGAGTAACGCGCGCAAGTCCGTCATCGCGGCATCGTCGCCCTCACGATGTGCAATCGAGGCGCGGCGGGCCGCTTCGACGAGGTCGAACAACGCCTCTCCGCCCTGCTCGCGGACGACTTCGCCGACCAGTTGTCCGAGGCGGTGCACGTCCTCGCGCAGCGCCTGGTCCTTCGCGGGGAAAAAGATCTCTGAGCGCTGTACCGTCTGGGGGGGCATGTCGATTGAGCTCCGCGAGCGGCCGGCGGCCGTGCCCGCACGTTGCGCAATTGTACTCGACCGGCGCAGGCTCGGGGCTTCGCCGTCTAGCGGTACGCGCGCGCTTGCAGCTCGAAGAGCCGCGCGTAGCTGCCGCCCTCGCGCATGAGCTCCTCGTGCGTGCCTTGCTCGATGACCCGCCCTTGGTCCAAGACAACGATGACGTCGGCTTGCCGGACGGTCGAGAACCGATGCGAGATCAAAATCACGATCTTGTCTCTCGTCAAGGAGCGAAAGTGCTCGAAGATCTGCGTTTCGGCCTCGGCATCCATCGAAGAAGTCGGCTCGTCGAGTACGAGTATCTCCGCTCGCTCGCGCATGAACGCGCGCGCCAGCGCGATGCGTTGCCATTGCCCGCCCGAGAGCTCTTGCCCGTCGTTGAACCACCGGCCGAGCTGCGTCTCGTAGCCAGCGGGCAGCGTGTCGATGAGCTCGGCAGCTTGACCTTTCTCCGCGGCCTCTGCCCATCGGCGCGCGTCGTTGAACGCGGTCACGTCTCCTGCGCCGATGTTCTCCCCGACCTTGAGCTGATAGCGGTTGAAATCCTGAAAGATGACGCCGATGCGCCCGCGCAGCGCCAACGGATCCCACTGATTGAGATCGAGGCCCTGATACAGGATGCGTCCCGAGTCCGGCCGGTAGAGCCCGGCGAGCAGCTTGACGAGCGTCGTCTTGCCGGAGCCGTTGTGGCCGACGAGTGCAACGCTCTGACCGCGCCGGAAGCCGAGCGTCACGTTGCTCAAAGCGTCATGCTGCGCGCCGGGATAGCGAAATGAGACGTTCTCGAAGCGCAGCGCCCCCTTGGGATCTGGCCCGCTGCCGGCCGTCCCGTGCGCGACCGCTTGGGGTTGCTCGAGATACTCGTATAAGTTCGACAAATACAGATTGTCCTCGTACATGCCGCCGACCGCACTCAGCATCGCCGTCACGGCCGACTGCCCCTGCTTGAAGACGAGCAAGTACATCGTCATGTCGCCGAGACTGATGCGCCCTTGCACTGCCGCAAAGGCGACCCACGCGTAGGCGACATAGAAGGCTGCGCTGCCGAGCAGGCCCAACGCGAAGCCCCACGAGTCGCGACGAATGGTGAGGCGTTTCTCCTCCGCATAGAGCTCGGCGAAGATGTCGCGGTAGCGACGCAGAAGGCCGGGCCCGAGATTGAAGAGCTGGACTTCCTTCGCGTGGTCCTCACGCGCCAGGACGACTTCGAGATAGAGCAGCATCCGGCGCAGCGGCGAGCGCCACCGAAAGATTCTGAATCGCTCGCCTGAAAACTTGGCCTCGGCGACGAACACCGGCAGCCCGGCGGTGACGAGGATCAGCACTGCCCACGGCGAGAACTGTGCGAGCAACGCCGCATAGCTCACGAGCGAAATGCCGTTCTGGACCAGGGCGAAAGTACGATTGACGAGACTCAGTGGACGTACCGACGCTTCCTGTCGCGCCCGGTTGAGCTTGTCGTAGAACTCGGAATCTTCGAACTGTGCGAGCTCGAGCTTGAGCGCCTTGTCGAGAATCAAGACGTTCACGCGCTGGCTCAAGAGCACGCGCAGTAGCGACTGACAGAAACTGATACCGCGTTGAGCCCCCGTCATGGCGGCGACGAGCAAGCCCTCGATCACGACCAGGCCCAGCAACGGCGTATAGTCGACAGGAGCGACTTGGTATACGGCGATTGCGGCCACCACCGCGTCGACAATGAGCTTTCCCACATAAGCGACGGCCGCGGGCAGCAATCCGGCGCACACGGTGAGCCCCGCCAACGCCAGGGTGAGCCCCTTGTGCGTCGTCCAAACCAGCTCGATCGCGCGGCGGCTGTAGCCCCATAGGCTGCGCAGATCGCGTGCTGCCCCGGGCACGGACCTTGGCGAACGTTCAACGGCCGTGGTATTAGGGCTCACGAGTTTTCCATGAGTCGAGATCGTGCCCGGATTCCCTGGCTTTCATACGTTGGTCGTGCTGCTCGTGACGGTGCTCGCGCTGTATGCCTTCACGCGCGACAAATGGCCGTTGGAAGCGACCGGGCTCGCCATTCTCGTCGTCCTGATCCTGACGTTTCAACTGTTCCCGTACGAGCGCGGCGGCGCCAGCTTCTCGCCGCAACAGTTACTGTCGGGCTTCGGTAACGAGGCGTTGGTGGCGATCTGCGCGCTCATGGTCCTCGGCAAAGGCATGGAGACAACCGGAGCCCTGCGGCCGGTCGCGGTGTGGCTCGCGAAGGTCTGGACGGGTCGGCCGCGGCTCGCGCTGCTCCTGACGCTGCTCTCGAGCGCTACTTTAAGCGCCTTCGTCAACAACACGCTCGTGGTCGTCATGCTGCTGCCGATGCTCGTCGGTGTCGCCGTCCGCAACAAGCTGCTCCCGTCATCGATGCTGATGCCCGTTGGGTTCGCGACGCTGCTCGGCGGCATGGCGACGACGATAGGCACGTCGTCGAATTTGCTCGTCGCCTCGATCGCGGCCGAATTGGACGCGGCGGAGTTTCGCATGTTCTCGTTCTCGCTGCCCGTCCTCGTCGTCGGCGGCGTCGGTCTCCTCTATCTCTGGTTCATTGCCCCGCGCCTGTTGCCGAACCGGCAGCCGCTGATGTCGGACACGGCTGCGCGCGTGTTCAACGCGGCTTTCTATGTCGCCGACGACAGCTTGATTTGCGGCAAGACGTTCGCGGAGGTGCTCGAATTGACCCATAACGCGATGCGCGTCGATCGCATCCAGCGTGGCGAAGGATTGTTCGTCACGAAGCTGCCGTCTGTGACCATCCAGGCCGGGGACCGCCTGATCGTCCGCGACACGCCCGAGCGCCTCAAGGAGTTCGAGAAGCTCACCGGCGCGACGCTGCACGACGAGGCCGGTGCGACGGGCATCGTGAACTTGGAAACCGCGGCGGCCGAGCAGGAGTACCTCGCGGAAATCGTCGTGACACGCGGCGCGATGCTGCACAGATCGACGCTGGCGGCGACGCGCTTTGCGCAACGCACGGGTCTCTCGCCCATCGCATTGCACCGGGCGCGCGGCGCTGAGAGCCCCGAGATCACGAGCCATATCACCCTGGTGCCGCTGCGTGCCGGCGATATCGTGCTCGTGCAGGGCACGCAGCGGAATCTGGACCGTCTCAAGCGCGCGGGCACGGCGCTCGTGCTCGACGGCACGATGGACTTGCCGCGCACACAGCGCGCCGACCGCGCGCTCGCCATCATGGCGCTCGTCGTCCTTGCCGCGGCCTTGGGCTACGTCCCAATCTCGGTCAGCGCGATCGCCGGCGTCGGCGCCATGCTGGCGACGCGGTGCCTGACGTGGAAAGACGTTGCCGGCGCCTTGTCGCTACCTGTCATTATCATCATCGTCACGAGCCTCGCGCTCGGCTTCGCTCTGACCGAGACCGGCGGTGCGCAATACCTCGCACAAGGGTTCCTCGCGCTCCTCGGGGGCTTACCGGCGCCGGTGTTGCTGTCCGCGGTGCTACTCGTCGCCACGGTCTTGGCCAACCTTGTGTCGAACAACACGGCCGGCATCATCGCCGCGCCGATCGCGGTGCAAGTGGCCACCGAGCTCGGCGCCTCGCCGGAGCCTTTCATTCTCGCAGTGCTGTTCGGGGCGAATATGAGCTTTGCAACGCCGCTCGGGCATCAGACGAACCTGCTCGTGCTCTCCGCGGGCGGCTACCGTTTCAGCGATTTTCTGCGGGCCGGAATCCCGCTCACGGTGCTCATGTGGCTCGGGCTCTCGATCGTGTTGGCCGTGACGTACGACCTATGACGGCCGCGCCGATCTTGACCCGGGCACGACCGCCCGACATACTCACGGCCCATGAAGGCAGCGCAAGCCAAGTTTGCAGGCAACCTCCGCTGGTGGCGTAGAGCATCAGCGGGGCGGCTCGCGCACGCCTAGAAGACCGAACTAATCCGTCTTTCTTGCCCTTTGAGGCCCGCTTCCGAAGTTAGGAGGTGGGCTTCTTGCGTTTTTGGGGTATGGGAAATCTACCGACGAAGGTCATGAGTATGCAGTCACCGTTTGACATAGCGGCCGATCTCGATACGCCCGTGTCGGCCTACATCAAGCTCAAGCCTTTTAAGCCCCGGTTTCTGCTCGAGAGCGTCGAGGGTGGGGAACGCCTCGCGCGCTACTCGTTCATCGGTCTCGGTGAAGCGACCAAGCTCGAGCTCTATGCCGACCGCGTGCTGCTCGACGGCAAGCGGCTCCCGCGACCGAAGGACGCGGCCGGATGGCTCGCGATGATGAGGGACGCAGAGAGCGTCGCTCCGGCTCTGAATCCGGCCATCGACGGCGTTCCTTTCACGGGCGGCCTCGTCGGAGCGACCGGTTACGAGATCGTGCGCTACTTCGAGCGTCTGCCGCCGAATCGCGTCGAGCTCGATGGCCTGCCGCACGGCGCGTACGTCGCGCCGCTGTCGCTCCTCGTATTCGATCACCTGACGCGCCGCGTCGCTCTGCTGCATTCGGGGACGGAGCCCGAACGTCAACGGCTCCGCGCGGAAGTCATCAGGGCACTGCGTGGCGGCGTGGATGCGCTGCCGCCCCGCGGCAAGTTTTCACGCGCCACCGCCAGCATGGCCCAGGCCGACTACGTCGACGCCGTCGCGCGGGGCAAAGAGCACATCACGGCCGGCGACATTTACCAGATCGTCTTGTCCGTGCGCTTCGCCGGCCGCACTGACCTGGATCCCTTCCAAACCTACCGCGGCTTGCGACTCTTGAACCCCTCTCCGTACCTGTTCTTCTTCGAGCTCGGCAATCTCAAGATCGCAGGCTCTTCGCCCGAGGCGCTAGTGCAGCTCGACCATCGGGAAGCATCGCTGCGCCCCATCGCCGGCACGCGGCCGCGGGGCGCTACCGCCGCCGATGACGTCGGGCTCGAGCGGGAGCTCCTCGCCGATCCCAAGGAAAACGCCGAGCACGTCATGCTCGTGGATCTCGCGCGCAACGACCTCGGCCGCGTAGCAGAGCCCGGTTCCGTGCACGTCGATCCGTACCGCAAGATCGAGCGCTACAGCCACGTCATGCACATCGTCAGCGGCGTCAAAGGACGCCTCGCGCAAGGTCGCGACGCGTTCGATCTGTTCGCGGCGACTTTCCCCGCCGGCACGCTCGTGGGAGCGCCCAAGGTGCGGGCGATGGAGCTCATAGCCTCGCTCGAGCCCGTCGCGCGCGGCCTTTACGGTGGCACCGTCGGCTATTTTTCGCGGAACGGTAACATGGACCAGGCGATCACGATCCGCACGATGGTATTCAACGGCGACGAATACAGCTTTCAGGCCGGCGCCGGAATCGTCGCGGACAGCGTGCCCGCGCGCGAGCACGAGGAAGTGCTCGCCAAGAGCGCGATCCTGAGGCATGCCTTGGAGATCGCGGAGGAGGGACTGTGAACGCGCGGCTCTTGCTCATCGACAACTACGACTCGTTCACTTACAACCTCGTGCAGGCGTTTCTGATTCTCGGCGCGCGCGTCGACGTATACCGCAACGACGCGCTGAGCGTGGCGGACGCTTTGGCGCTCGCGCCCTCCCACCTCGTGATTTCCCCGGGCCCCGGACGGCCGGAGAACGCCGGCAACTCGCTCGCGATGATCGAGGGCTTCGCGGGCAAGATCCCGGTGCTCGGCGTATGTTTGGGGCATCAAGCCATCGTTCACTACTACGGAGGCAAGGTCGTCGGCGCGGCCTCGCTCATGCACGGCAAAACCTCTTGGGTCCAGCACGACGGCGGAGGGCTGTTCGCGGGCTTGCCGCATCCGTTCGAGGCGGGCCGTTATCACTCGCTCGCAGCAAGTCGCGAGCACCTGCCCGCCGAGCTCGTCGTGACGGCGCAAACCAAGGAAGGCGAGATCATGGCCGTCCGGCATCGCGCTCTGCCCGTCGCCGGCGTGCAGTTCCACCCTGAGAGCGTGTTGACGCCGAATGGGCCGCGGCTGCTCGAGAACTTCTTGCGCCCAGGCGGCAACGACCGTCGGGATTGAAGGCCATGACCGCGAACGCCACGAAGCTTCTGCAAACCGTCCTCGACGGTACCGATCTCACGGAGAACGAAGCCGGCGCATTGCTCCGCGAAATGGCCGCCGGAGAGGTCGAGCCGGCTCTTGCCGGCGCGCTGCTCGTCGCGCTCAGGTCTAAGGGCGAGAGCGCCGCGGAGATACGCGGGTTCGCGCTCGCCATGCGCGCGCTCGCCCGCCGACCTGATATCGCGTCCGGGCCGGGCTACGTCGACGTCGTCGGCACGGGCGGCGACCTATCGGGCAGCCTCAATCTGTCGACGGGCAGCGCACTGCTCGCCGCCGCTTGCGGCGTGCCCGTCGTCAAGCACGGCAACCGCTCGGTGACCAGCCGCTCAGGCAGCGCCGACGTGCTCGCGGCGCTCGGTTTGCCCATTCCGCTGACCGAGCAGGACGCGGGTCGATGCCTACGCGAAATCGGCTTTACGTTCTTGTTCGCGCCGCACTATCACCCCGCGATGAAGCACATTGCACCAGTGCGCGTCGCGCTCGGCGTGCGCACCGTCTTCAATATCCTCGGGCCCTTGGTCAATCCGGCCACACCGCCATTTCACGTGATCGGGGCGCCGAGCGACCCGATCGCCTCGCTCATGGCGGAAGCACTCGCGGAGATGCCGATCGAACGCGCCTTCGTCATTCACGGCGCGGCGGGATGGGACGAGGCGACGCCGATTGGTGCATTCGCCTGCTACGAGGTGCGCCCCGGCCGTTGCACGCGCACGCTGCGCGATCCCGCGACCTTGGGCCTCCCGGCTTGCGCCGCCGATGCGCTCAAAGGCGGCGACGCCGCGAGCAATGCAGAGCGTCTGCGCGCCGCGTTGTCGGGCGAGGACACGGCGGCGCACCGCGACGCGCTCGCGCTCGGCGCTGGACTCGCGCTCGAAGTCACGGGTACGAGCCCGAATCTCGCCGCCGGCGTCGAGCGCGCACTCGCCGCCATCGCGGACGGCTCCGCCGCGCGGCTGCTCGATCGTCTCGACGCATTTGCGGCGAGCATCGTGCCATGACGAGCACGAGCTTCTTGAGCCGCATGGGCGACGCGAGCCGCGCGCGCGTGCTTCGTGCGCGTGCGCAGGAACGCGAATCGCGACTGCTCGCCCGTGCGCTCGCAACGCGCGTGCCGCCGGCGCTGCGGCTCGGCACTTTCGACGTCATCGCAGAGCTCAAGCTGCGCTCGCCCGCCGCCGGCAGCCTGGCCCCGCTCACGTTCGATCGCACCGCACAAATCGAGACCTACGCGCGCGCCGGCGCGGCCGCGATCTCGGTGCTGACCGAGCCCGACGAGTTTCACGGTCATCTCGACCACCTCCGCGAAGCCGCCGCGCGGCTCGGCATGGGCTGTCCCGTCATGCGCAAGGATTTTCTGACGGATCCTTACCAGATCATCGAAGCGCGTGCTGCCGGGGCCGGCGGCGTGCTCCTCATCGTCGGCCTGCTCGACGATGCCGAGCTCGATGCCATGCTCGCCTGCGCGCGCGAGCTTGGTCTTTTCGTGCTCCTCGAAGCGTTCGACGCCGACGACCTCGCCCGCATCGCTCGACTCGACATCGATGCAACGCGGCACACGGTACTCGCGGGCGTCAATAGCCGTAACCTCAAGAATCTTGAGGTCGACACCGAGCGTTTCGCCGAGCTCGCGCCGTTGTTGCCCGCGCTTGTTCCGGCCGTCGCGGAAAGCGGCATCGGCGACGGCGAGGACGTGCGCCGCGTCGCGGCTCTCGGCTACCGGCTGGTACTTGTCGGCGCCGCGCTCATGCGCACGGACGATCCGGCCATGCTGCTCGGCGAGCTCCTCGCCGCGGGACGCACCGCAGTCTCGGAGGGGCGCGCGCCATGTTCATAAAAATATGCGGTATCACGGATCGCGACGCCGTCCGCGCCGCGGTTGCGGCCGGCGCCGACGCGCTCGGCTTCGTGTTCGCCCCTTCGCCGCGCGAAGTGTCGCCGGAGCGGGCGTGCACGCTCGCGACCGGGATTCCTCGGCATGTCGTGCGCGTAGCCGTGTTCCATCATCCGTCACGGACCGCTTTCGAGCGCGCCGTCGCCGTATTCGCGCCCGATTGGGTGCAGACGGACGTCGACGACCTCCCGGACTTGGCCCTCCCCGAGGGCACGCTTGCGCTGCCCGTCATTCGCAACGGCCGCATGGCCGGGGGCGACTCCAATTTCCGGCGCGTGCTGTTCGAAGGCGCGCGGAGCGGCACGGGCACAAAGGCCGACTGGGACGAAGCCCGCAAGCTCGCGCGCGAGACGGAAGTCGTGCTCGCCGGCGGATTGAACGCGGACAACATAGTAGAAGCCGTCGCCTACGTGCGTCCCTTCGGTGTCGACGTCTCCACGGGCGTCGAGCGCGCGCCGGGACGCAAAGATCCCCGCAAAATCGAAGAATTCGTGGCCCGGGTTCGGGCAATGGAGCGATGACAATGATCGCGGACGTCAAGGAGCGAGAAAAACTGCTCGCGGCACTCGTCGCCGGCAAGCTGCCGGACGCGCAGGGTCGCTTCGGACCGTACGGAGGACAGTACGTCCCCGAGACGTTGATGCCGGCCGTGAGTCGGCTCGCCGCCGGCGTCCGCGATGTCCTACCGTCCGCAGCGTTTCAAGCGCGCTTGCAGGAGGAGCTCACGACTTGGGTGGGCAGGCCGACGGCGCTCACGCATGCCCCCGGCTTGAGCGCGCGCTGGGGCGCGGATGTCTGGCTCAAGCGCGAAGACCTCGCGCACACGGGCGCGCACAAAATCAACAACGCGATCGGCCAAGCTTTGCTCGCGCAGGCGCTCGGCGCGACGCGTGTCGTCGCCGAAACTGGCGCCGGCCAACATGGAGTCGCATCGGCTGCGGCCTGCGCGCGCGTCGGATTGCCTTGCACTGTATACATGGGTGAGATCGACGTTGCGCGCCAAGCGCCGAACGTCGATCGCATGCGGCGGCTCGGCGCCAAGGTCGTCCCCGTGACGTCGGGCGATCGCACGCTGCGTGCCGCGATCGACGAAGCGATTCGCGACTGGGTCACGGATCCGCAAAGCACGTACTACCTGCTCGGCTCCGCGATCGGTCCACATCCGTATCCCCTGCTCGTAAGGCAGCTGCAGTCCGTCATCGGTCGCGAGGCGCGCGCGCAAATCGTCGCGCGCCAAGGTTTGCCGGACGCCGCCTTCGCGTGCGTCGGCGGCGGCTCCAATGCGATCGGGCTGTTCCATGCGTTTCTCGCCGATCGCGACGTCGCGCTCTACGGCGTCGAGGCCGGCGGCATTGGTAACGCATTCGGGCAGCACGCGGCCACGATCGCGGCCGGACGGCCCGGCGTTCTGCACGGCAACTATTCGCTGCTCCTCTATGACGACGACGGCCTGATCCAGGAGACGCACTCGGTGTCCGCGGGGCTCGACTATCCCGGTGTCGGGCCCGAGCACGCATTGTTGAAGCTCGTCGGGCGTGTCGACTACGTCACGGCGAGCGACATCGAGGCGCTCGCAGCGCTCGACGAATGCTGCGCGGCAGAGGGCATATTGCCGGCGCTCGAAAGCGCGCACGCGCTCGCAGGTGCCAAGCGTTGGGCGGCCGAGCACGCGGGCAAACGCATACTGATCGGCTTGTCCGGCCGCGGCGATAAGGACATGCCAATACTCGCGCGTTACCCGCGCCGCGAGGAGCGCGACAATGTTGCCGCGTGAGCGAATCACCGCGGCGCTCGAGAAGGCGCACCCCGCGATCGTCGCGTATATCACCGCAGGCTACCCCGACCGCGATGACTTTCTCGCCGCGCTGCAATCGATTTGCGGCGCGGCGGATGCCGTCGAGATCGGCGTACCGTTCTCGGACCCGATGGCCGATGGCGTGACGATCCAACGCTCGAGCCGTCATGCCATCGAGCACGGCGTGAGCCTTAAGTGGATCCTTGCCGAGCTCGGGCGTCGCGATTTCGAGCTCGCAGCGCCGGTACTCTTCATGAGCTATTTGAATCCGCTGCTCGCGTACGGTTACGGCCCGCTCGCCGCTCGCGCGGCAGAGGTCGGTGTCGCGGGCTTCATGGTGCCGGACCTTCCTTATGAAGAGAGCGGCCCCTTGCGCGCCGCCCTCGACGCGCACGGGCTCGCGCTCGTGCAGTTCGTGACACCGGCCACCCCGCCGGAGCGCATGCGCTTGATCGCAGCGGCGAGCCAAGGTTTCGTTTATGCGGTCACGAAGACAGGCATCACGGGCGGCGCGACGAGCCTTCCGGCAGGTCTTGCGACTTATCTCGATACAGTCAAGCAGGCGGCACGCCTGCCGGTTTGCGCGGGCTTCGGGGTACGCGATGCCGCGCAGGTCAAGAGCATCGCCTCCCACGCCGACGGCATCATCGTCGGCTCCGCGCTCGTCGAGGTTTTGGAGCGCGGCGAGGACCCCGCCGCATTCCTGCGCGCGCTAAAGGAGAGGCCTTGAAAAGCCGAAGCCCTCGTCTCATGGACGAGCGACGGTGAGACCGCTGCTCGCAGGCTTAGGTAGCGCCGCGGTCGCTGGGAGCGTGCTGCCCCTTGCCGCAAGGCTCTGGTGGGTGTTCGAGCTTTTCTCGCACTTCCGTGTTCAGCTCTTGGCCGGCCTCGCGGTGCTCGCGCTGCTCTTCGCCGCGCGGCGCGCCTGGACTTGGTGCGCCGTACTCACCCTTTGCATGGCGGTGAACGCTCCGTCCGTTCTGCCTTATCTCCAACCGGCGACTGCCCGCGCGACAGGCCCCGCGACGCTCACGGTGCTCGGCGTCAATGTCGAGGCCGACAACGACGAGCACGCAGAGTTACTCGCGAGCATTGCGCAGTCGAATCCAGACGTCGTGCTCGTCGTCGAGTTCACGGAGCGCTGGGGCGAGCACCTCGCGCCGCTCGCCGACGCATACCCGCACCAGTTTCGTCGCCCGCGCTTCGACCGTTTCGGCATCGCGCTCTTCTCGCGTTATCCGTTCGAGAGTGTTGCGGATCTCGAGCTCGGACCCACGACGGCAATCGACGCGCGACTTCGCACCCCACTAGGCACGACGCGGCTCATCGGCGTGCATCTGCTGCCGCCGGTCTCGGCCGATTGGGCGAGGCAACGCAACTCGCAGCTCGACGCCATCGCGCAGCACACCGCGTCCGCCACCGAGCCCCTCATCGTTCTCGGCGACTTCAATATCTCGCCGTACTCTCCTTACTTCGGCGATTGGCTCGCTCGAGCGCATCTGACCGACGCGGGCCGCGGACTGGGACCGCGCTTTACTTGGCCGAGCTTCCTGCCGCTGCTCGGTATCCCCATCGATCACTGCATTGTCAGCGACGGCCTCGGCGTGGCTGAATACCGGCGACTCGGTGCCTTCGGCTCCGATCACTACCCCGTGCTCGCGCGCCTCATTCAGGAATAGACGCGATGAACGCTCCCGCGCAACCGACGGCCTGCGTCATGATCATCGGTAACGAGATCTTGTCGGGGAAAACGCAGGACGCCAATTTGCAGTTTTTCGGCATCGAGCTCGCGAAGCTCGGCATCAAGCTCGTCGAGGCGCGCGTAGTCCGCGACGACCACGAGATGATCGTCGCGCAGCTCAACGAATGTCGCGTCAAGTACACGTACGTTTTCACGACGGGCGGCATCGGACCCACGCACGACGACATCACGGCCGAATGCATCGCGCGCGCCTTCGGCGTGCCGCTCGAGCTCAATGCCAACGCCGTCGAGCGACTGCGCCGCGGGCGTGGCGAGCTCAACGAGGCGCGCTTGAAAATGGCACGAGTGCCGGCCGGGGCTTCGCTCATCGATAATCCGATCAGCAACGCGCCGGGCTTTCGCATCGGCAACGTTTTCGTCGTCGCGGGGATTCCGGCAATTGCGCGCGCCATGTTCCATGCGAGCGCAGGAGAGCTCACGAAAGGCGCCGAAATCCTTTCGGCTGCGGTCGACGTTTATGCGCGCGAAGGCGACCTCGCGGCGTCGCTCGAGCAGATCGCAACCGCGCATCCGGAGGTGGAGATCGGCAGCTACCCGTTCGCACGCGAGGGGCGCTTCGGCGCGAGCCTCGTCGTGCGCGGCACCGATGCCGAGCTTGTGCAGCGCGTCATCGAGGAAATCACGCGCGCCATGACCGAGCTCGGCGGCCGGCCCGTGCGTACGTTGTAGGAGCGAGCTCTGCTCGCGATTCTTCGCAAGATCGCGAGCGAAGCTCGCTCCTACGGAAGAGCTGTGCTCCCCGTGCGCGTGTGGTACCGTTCAAGGCTCAAGCAGCAGGAATTGCGATTCAGGAGGACTCAAGCCATGCGTACCCGAATCTTGGTGTGCTTGAGCGGCGCTTGCGCCGCGTTCACGCTCGCGGCGCTGCCGGCTTTCGGTCATCACGGTTGGGCCGGGCAAGGCAGCGAGCAGTTCGAGCTCTCGGGCACGGTTCACACGCCGGTCAGTCTCGCAGGCCCGCATGCCACGATGAAGATCCAGGATGCCGACGGTCAAGTATGGGACATCACATTGGCGCCGCCGCCGCGCACGAGCGGAGCCGGACTCAACGAGAATGTCCTTCCGGTCGGCGCCGCGGTCACGGTCAGCGGTCATCGCAACAGCGATCCGAATCGCCTCGAGATCAAGACCGAGCGCGTCACGTACAACGGCCAGAACTACGACGTTTACGCGAATCGCCTGTAACGCCTAGGCCCGCGGGGGCGTTTTGGAAGATTTCCTGGCGTGGCTCGGGGCCTCCGCCTTGGGCGACGCCATGCGAGGCGCCGGTGTCTGGACGTACGGCGTTCTGAACCTCGCTCACATTCTCGGCGTATCGACGCTCTTTGGTTCCGTTCTGATTCTCGATCTGCGCTTGATCGGATTGTGGCGCCGCGCGGCGCTAGGCGCGGTCGCGGCGCCGACGGTGCCGCTCGCCGCGGCGGGCTTCGTCCTTGCGGCCGCGAGCGGCCTGTGCATGCTCACGACCAATGCCACGGAATACGCCGGCAATCCGTTCCTGCTCATCAAGTTCCCGGCGATCGCTCTCGGTCTCGCAAACGTCGCAGTCCTGCACCGGCTGCCGGCATGGGCGGCTCGGGACGCACGCGGGCCGTCGGCGCGCGAGCGCCGCCAGCTCGCCGTCGCGGGGGGCGCCTCGCTCGCCTGCTGGCTCACGGCCATCGCGGCCGGGCGCATGATCGGCTACTGGTGATCGGGCGACGCCGCGACGCCTAGCGCGAGGTCACGATCGGTGCGCTTGCGTTTGTTAGCCATCGTGCTAATACTTAGCCGAATTGCGAAGCAACAACGAGGTGCGGCCAATGGCAAAACCCATGACGTCGATGTGCATCTACCAGGTTCGCACGGGAGCAGAGCGGGATTTCGAGGCGCTGCTCCGCAAGCATTGGCCGACACTGCAAGGCGTGGAGCTCGTGACGGAGCAGCGCTCGCAGGTCTTTCGCGGCCAGAACGATGACAAGTCCGTATTCTTCGTCGAGTTCATCGAGTGGATCGACGCACAAGCCCCTGAAACCGCTCACGAGCTTCCGGAGGTCGCCGCCGTATGGGAAGCAATGGGCCCGCTTTGCGAGGCGCGCGGCGGCAAGCCGCCGATGGAATTCCCGCACGTTGAGCGCATCTCCTAAGCTGCCGAAGGGGAAAGCCAAGCTTGCGGACCTCGAGAGCGTGTTCCGCGCGCTCGCGCATGGCTCGCGGCGGCAAATTCTGCTCGTGCTGCATTTTCGCGGCGGCGCGATGACGTCGAGCGAGATCGCGGGCCGCTTCTCGTGCCGTTGGCCGACGACGACGCGTCATTTGCGCAAGCTCGAGCAAGCGGGTCTCGTCACCGTCGAGCGCAAAGGCCGTGAGTCGATCTACTCGCTGAATCGCGCGCGACTCAACGCCGTCGCCGGCGATTGGTTGGCCGTGTTCGCCGCGGCTCACCGCCCATGAGTCCGGCTGCCGCAACCAAGAAGCTCCGAGCACTCAGCATGGCGTTGCCGGAGGTCGTCGAGACCGTGACGTGGGGTCACCCGACATGGCTCGTGGGCAAGAAAGCGTTCGTCGTGATCGAGCCGTACAAAGGCGAGTATGCGATCGCCTTCAAGGCGACCGTCGCGGACCAAACCGCCTTGACGATGGATCCGCGCTTCTACGTCACGCCCTATAGCGGCAAATACGGCTGGACGTCGTTGCGCCTGACCGAGCGCATGGATTGGCGCGAAGTCGGCGCGCTCGTCGAGTCAGCCCACCGGCTCGCCGCGCCCAAGCGCCTGCTTGCGCAGCTAGACTCGAGCTCCGCCCCACGCGAGCCTGCGCCGCCCGCGGCGCGCCCTCAGAGACTGAGCCGGAAGCCCACCGCGAAACGCCGACCCAGGACGTCGTGAAGCGCGGCATTGAACTCGTTGGTTCCCGTGCGGCCGACGATGGCCGCCACGAGCGGCGGCTCCTCGTCGAGCAAATTCGTCACGTTGAAGAAGAGCTGCCACTCGCGTTGCCCGCTGAGCGTGTAGCTCGCATTCACGTCGGTATAAAAAACGGAATCCACGGTGTTGTCGTCGATCGTGACGCCTTCGATGCGCGTTCGATCCAATGTACCCGAATCGATCCAACGCCCTTGCACGAACAACGAGAACGGCCCCGTCGAGTACGTGACGTTCGTCGTTAACTTGTATTCCGGCAGAGAAAACCCGCCCGCCAATTGTCCGACGCGCTCGTCCCTCGGCGCGCCGGGATTTTGAATCGAGTTCTCGTTGAGCCGGGTCGCAAAAAAGCGCACCCCCAACGAGCCTCCGTCACCGACGTCCGTCAAGTAGTTCGCCTCGAGATCCGTGCCGCTGATGCGTTGATTGGCAAGGTTGATGAAGAGATTGTCGACACGGATGATCTGAGTGGTGGCCGGGTCGCGATGGACGTATTGACAGAGCGACGTGTCGCCGTTGAAACACCCATCCACGCCGCGTAGCAGTTGCAGCCGCCGCTGAGCTGACCCACGCCGCTGAACGGCAGCACTCTCGTCGTGCCGTCCGGGAGGAACTCGACCCTGTCGAGAGCCGATCCGGGCTGGATGATGATGCCGCCGTTCGTGAAGTTCGTGGGGCTCACGAACGGGCGGATGATCTCGGCCGGCCCCGCCGGATTGGGGTTCGTGACTCTCGCGCTCTGCGTGTAGAAACCTCCGTCCCGCAAGGCTTCGAAGGTATCGATCGGGTCCGAGCTATACACTTCGCCCGAAACGAGGATGTGCATTCGGTCGCCGATATCGGAGCCGAAGGCGGCGCCGAGCTCGTAATTGTCGCCGTCGCCGTAGCCCGTGGCGCCGGTCTGCGAGTGCACCTTGAACCCCGAAAATTCGGTGTCCAAGATGAAATTCACGACGCCCGCCACGGCATCGGTGCCGTAGCTCGCCGACGCGCCGCCGGTTACGGTCTCGACCCTGCTCACCAATTCCTCCGGAAAGATGCTGACGTCGACGGTGCCGAACCGATTGCTCGGCGCCACGCGTCGGCCATCGAGAAGCACCAGGCTTCGACGCCGCGCAGATTGAGATTCGTTCCGCCGCCCGTTTGGCCGCCGGTAATCTGGTCGGGCGCGATGTTGTCGCAGAACTGCGGCACGGCGCTCAGTGCTTCGATGAAGGTGCCGAGCGCCATGGTACTCAATTCTTGGGAGCTCACCATCGTGACGGGAACGGGCGTATTGACGCCCGACCTCACGATGCGAGCAATATCCTATCTGTCGAGATTTTCTTGCGTAGACAGTGCTACTGCCGGATTGGCGCCACCACTCAACTCGATAGCTCTGTAATGCAGGCATGAGGAAGGGGCGCCTGATGGATCGCGTGCCCCGGACCTTCGCTGCCATGATTGGGTTGTTGCTTATGAGCAACGTTCTACCTAAGAGGGGAGCTAACCTGGTGTTTTCAGTGTATTGTATGCGCAACCGTTCCGGATTAGGATGATCTCCCGAACAGTACAGTGTAGTTTTTTGGGCACAGTGCGAGATGGCGCGCGTCGCGCAGTTGAGATCCAAAAACGGCCGTGCTGCGCGCAACCAGTCACTTCTCGTGGGGAGAACACTCATGAAGCGTAAGTTCATCAACTGTGTCCCGACAGTGCTCGGAGCATCGATCGGCGCCTTGCTGATGTCCGTGCCACCGGCCGCATTCAGTCAGGAGGAAGAGGAAGCGCGCAGCGGGCTCGACGAAATCATCGTCACGGCACGCTTTCGCGAGGAGAATTTGCAGACCACGCCGGTCGCAATCACGGCAGTCAGCGGCGAGGACCTCGCGGCCATGGGTTTCGCGAACATGACCGAAATCGGTCGCGCCGTCCCGAACGCGTACTTCAGACAGGGCGGCAGCCCATGGGGCCGGTCGAACCAGGTCTTCATTCGCGGCGTGGGACAGGGCGACTTTCAATTCACGCAGGAGCCGCGCACGGCCACTTACGTCGACGACGTATATTTTGCCTCGGTGTTCGGCTCCGTGTTCGATCTCCTGGATCTCCAGCAAGTCGAGGTACTGCGCGGCCCGCAAGGGACGCTGTTCGGGCGCAACGCGATGGGCGGGGCCATCCGCATGGTGTCGAGAAAACCCGAGGGCGGTGGCCTCGGCAACATGGAAGTGACTTTCGGCGACTACGATCGCGTCGACCTGCGCGGGTCTTTCGACCAGACGCTCATCGAGGACAAGCTGTTCATGCGGCTGTCGGGTGCCTCCAAGCACCGCGAGGGATATCAGCAGCAATTGGACTTCACGTGCCAAATGATCCAAAACGGCACGCCGGAGCTCGCCGGCATCGGCGACGGCGTCGTCGGCTGGAATGCCGATCCCGACGGCCTCGGGCCGGCGCAGGGCTCACCAATCTTCGGTGCCGTCGGCAGTGCCGCAGACAACGCTTTCTCGTTCCCGAAGCGGCGGGTTGGCGGTGGCGCGATCGAGAACGATTGTGTGCTAAGCGACCTGGGCGGCGAGGACGTGCAGGCCGCCCGCGCGATGTTGCGTTGGGTGCCGAGCGACAATTTCGAAGCGCTGCTCACGTTGCACTATTCAGACGATAATTCGAGCGTCCAAGCGTCGTATCTTGCCGGTATTAGCGACGCCGGCGGCGTTGCGAACACGGTGCCAGGCACCACCACTGGCCTGCCGCCCGGCGTGATCGACTACAACAACGCAGTCATCGGCCTCAATTGGGGCATTGCTTACGATTCGAGGTTCATCCCCTCCGATCCGTTCACGACGTATGCGACGTACGACGACTTGTTGACCGGCGAGCAGTTCCCGCCCGTGAGCACGGCGGAAAGCGAAGGCTGGTCCGCGGCGCTCGATTGGGATCTCGGCGAGGATCTGGCGCTCAAAGTGATCCTGGCCGATCACAAAGTCGCAGGGCAGTATTCCCACGATCAGGACGAGTCGCCGTTGCCGATATTCAACGTTTGGGGCCCCGTCGAAAGCAGCGAGTCGAGCTTAGAGGCCCGCTTATCCGGTCAAGCGTTCAACGACCGCTTCGAATGGACCGTGGGCGCTTTCTACTGGGAGGCCGAGCAGAAGAACGGCGGGCGCGTATCGCTGCCGTATTACCGGCTGCCTTTCCTGGTATTCGATACGGATGACTTCAACGACGCGGAGAACAAGGGGTTCTATTTCCATTCCATCACGAGCTTGACCGAACGCCTGACGATGACGGCCGGCTTGCGAACGTCCGACGACGACAAGCTGTTCACGTTCAGCCACTTCTTCGACGCGACCGTCCCGGGCGGCGGCGAATCGGACGACTGGAAGCTCGGCTTCGATTATCAAATCAACGATCGGACCATGGCCTATATCATGGCTGCTTCCGGGTATACGGCGAGCACGTTCAACGGACGTCCGTTCACGCCCGACCAGCTCGTCGCGCAGCCACCCGAGGAGCTCGTCAACTACGAGATTGGCGTCAAGACGGACTTCGAGAACGTGCGGTTCAATGCGACGGTGTTCAGCGCCGATTACAAGAGCCGAGTCGCAGGCGTCGTGACGTTCCTCGATGCGCAGGGGCTGCCGAACACGACGGCCGTCACGGGCCCGGCCACGATCGACGGCGTGGAGCTCGAGCTTTCGTCGGCGATCGGCGAGTTCTGGGCCGTGAACTTCGCGCTGGGATATTTGGAGTATGACGCTCCCGCGATCGCCGCCGGGCCGCCCAATCCCCTCATGCCTTGCGGCTTCTCCTTCTGCGCGGCACCGCAGTCGGGCGCGCCTCCGGGGCAACCCCAGAGGAACGCGAGCGGCGGCGTGTCGTACTTTGCGCGTATGCCGAACGGTGGAACCTTGACGCCGCGACTCGATTTCTTCTGGACGGACACGATCGAGAGTCTGCAGCCCGGTGCGACGATAGGCGACTATATCCTGAGCAATGCGCGGCTGACTTACGAAACACCGGATCAAGATTGGTCGTTGTCCTTTGCGATCACGAACTTGGCGGACGAGTTCTATCACATCAACAACTTCGACTTGCGTGCATTCAATATCGGCACGTTCGAAGCGCAACCGGGCCGTCCGCAGGAGTGGTCGCTGACGTTCCGGCATAATTTCGGACTGTAATCAGACTTGTTTCATTCGGGATTGCGGGGCGAAGACGCCCCGCAATCCCGATTTCCTAGAATAAGGTCCGCGCCCGGAGCTGGCCGCGCGGTTTCTCACGGGACCTCCGAGCCCGTCCGTTGACGCACGCCGCTCCGCGCTTCAAGATCGCGCCAAGAACAACAACCCCGTTCGGGGAGAGCGCGATTGGATCAGCCGGCTCCCGTTCAGATCTTGACCGAGCTCGCGCACGGGCACATCGCCGCGCGTTGTCTGCATCTGATCGCGGATTTCGGCGTCGCGGACGCGCTCGGGGATCGACCGGCGACGGCCGCGGAGCTCGCCGCGCGTACCGGCACGAATGCCGACGCGCTCGATCGCATGTTGCGCTTGCTCGCCGCCTACAGTGTATTCGCGCACGGGCCGGCAGGCTACGTGCACACGCCTGCATCGCGACTGCTGCGCGGCACCGACGGCGGGCAGTCGCTGCGCTCTTACGTGCGCATGATCGGCATGCCCGTCATTTGGCGGGGATTCACGGATCTCGGACACGCGGCCAAGACCGGCGGCCCCGCAACAGATTGGGCGAGTCTCGTCGCCTACTTCGCGGAGCATCCTGACGAATCGAGCTTGTTCAACGAGGCGATGACCGGCAAGTCGCTTGCCGTCGTTCCGGCCGTCGTCGCGGCCTACGACTTCAAGCGCTTCGGCACGGTCGCCGACATCGGCGGCGGGCGCGGGCACCTATTGCGGGCGATTCTCGACAATGCCCCGAACGCCTCGGGCGTCCTGTTCGAGCTCCCCCACGTGATCGCGGATGCACGCGCAGTCGCATCGTCGCGCTTGCGGCTCATGGCCGGCAATTTCTTCACGGACGCGCTGCCGGCCGCCGATGTCTACGTTCTCATGGAAGTCATTCACGATTGGGCCGATGCGGATGCCAAAAACATTCTCGGCGCGGTGCGTCGCGCAGCGCCGAAGCATGCTCACCTCCTGATCGTCGAGAGTCTCGTTTCCGAATCTCCGGGACCGCACTTCGGCAAGACGCTCGACATCATCATGCTCGCCGTGACCGGCGGGCGTGAGCGGACTCGGTCGGAGTACGAACGACTCCTCGCGGCCACCGGGTTTCACTTGGAACGCATCATCGCGACACCCACGCGCTACGACATCGTGGAAGCCGTGGCCGTTTGAACGCCCATACGGAGCGCATTCATCGATGGCGCTGAGAGACATCACATGGCCGAGCAAGAAACGCGAGCACCAGACGGCGATTTTCGATTCGACGCGTTGGAACGCCTTCGAGTTCAGGAACGACGACATCGTCATCGTGACTTGGGGCAAATCGGGGACGACTTGGATGCAGCAAATCGTCGGCCAGCTCGTCATGGATGCGCCCGCGAGCCTCGCCCCTCTCAACGATTCCCCGTGGCTCGACATGCGCCTGTTCCCGCTCGACCAAGTGCTCGGCGGATTGGAGGCGCAGCGCCACCGGCGTTTCATCAAGACCCACCTGCCGCTCGACGCGCTCGTCTTCTCGCCGCAAGCCAAGTACATCTATGTCGGACGCGACGTGCGCGACATCGTCTGGAGCGCTTACAACCACCACGCGGGCTTCACGTCCGGCGCTCTCGATATGTTCAACAACACGCCGGGACGCGTCGGCCCGCCTCTCACGCACCCGCCGTGCGACATGCGCGATTACTACGTGCACTTCCTGGCGCATGGCGAGCCGCCCGGTTTTCCGCTGTCGCCGTTTTGGGATCACACGCAGGGTTGGTGGAACATCGGTCACCTGCCGAACGTGCTGTTCGTGCATTTCAACGCTCTCAAGACGGACGCCGTAAGCGAGATCCGCCGCATCGCCGCGTTTCTCGACATCGAAATCAACGAGGCGCAACTGCCGGCGATTCTCGAGCATTGCAGCTTCGACTACATGCGCAAGGAACTGGCCAAATTCGAGGAGATGCGCCAGTTCTTCACGGGCGGCGGGGAGACTTTCGTCCACAAAGGCACCAACGGGCGCTGGAAAGAGGTGCTTTCGACACAGGAAATTGCCATGGCCGACGAAGCGGCTCTGCGTAATCTCACCCGCGATTGCGCGCATTGGCTCAAGACCGGCGAATTGCCGGAGGGAGATCGGAGATGAAATATCGAATGACTGTGGCGGCGTTGGCTGGCGTTTTCACCATGGCGGCT